>ERZ1292630.469-Hain-H41-02um-R3-469-length-42621-cov-33_pt1 | contig 42446 bp, 43 predicted proteins | sample MGYA00564408_ERZ1292630 | MGnify/ENA primary metagenome ERZ1292630 (study PRJEB36523, sample SAMEA6512641) | groundwater metagenome | collected 2019-01-08 | study: AquaDiva: Metagenomics assemblies of 32 groundwater samples
GTGGAAAACACCTCAGGAAATTTTTAACCGTTGCACTTCAAAATAGAATGGGCGGTGAATATAATTATTTACGTCCCTTAAAACCAATCGCCACTACATACATCTCCGAAGAATCAGAACGGCTGGCTTTTGGCTTCGCATGTTTGACGCTGGTAAAATCTTTACGCATCTGCGCGAGCAATTCTTTTTCCGCGCCACCTTGAAAAACTTTACAGACAAACACGCCACCAGTTTTCAGAACCTCACAGGCAAAAGGATAGGCTGCTTCGATAAGCACCATTATTCTTATATGGTCTGTTGCCTGATGCCCTGTTGTGTTGGGTGCCATGTCAGATAGCACAACATCAACACCATCTGGAATCATTGCGCGGATAATATCAGGCGCAGAGTCATCCATAAAATCGAGTTGGATTACACTGGCTGATGGAACCGAAGGCATCGGCAAAATATCCACACCAACCACCAGCGGTTTTTTTTCCGTGGATTTTACCCGCACGGCTGAAACCTGTGTCCATCCACCTGGTGCCGCACCTAAATCCAGAACTGTTTTTCCAACTTTCAAAAAATGGAATTTATCGTCAAGCTCAATAAGCTTATACGCCGCCCGCGAACGGTATCCCTCTTTTTTTGCCAGTGCCACATACGGATCGTTCAACTGTCGCTGCAACCAACGGGTAGATGAGGTTTTGCGACCACGCGCAGTTTTCACCCGCGTTTTAAGTTCACGATTACCTGAAAAACCACCTGAAGCTGATTTGCTCATGAATTTTGCTTCTCGAGGAGCGACAAAATAATTCCCTCACGCACACCACGATCGGCAATGATTATATCTTTTGTTGGCCAGAGCGTGCTTATAGCTTCAAAAATCGCGCAGCCTGACAGAATAAAATCAGCACGATCCGCCCCGATACATGGATGATTAAACCGTTCATACTGCTTCATATCCAGTAATCTTTTGGTGGTTGCCCTGACATCTTTCACTGGTAAAGTTATGCCATCAATTTTAGAGCGATCATAACGTGGCAAATCAAGATGAATGGCAGCAAGAGTAGTTACTGTTCCTGATGTTGATAACAACTGAACATTTGAACCTTCAATTGTTTGGCTTATCTGATTGGTAATATCAAAAGATTTCAACCTATCTACCAGCGTGCTAACCATGTCAGAAAATGCAATATCAGCAAGATTAGAACCACCAAATTTATCGGACAGGTTCATAACCCCGAAACCAACCGAAAGCCAATCGGTAATGGTTTTTCCATTTTCAACATCCACCCACATAAGTTCGGTGCTGCCACCACCAATATCAAACACTACTGCTTTTTTTGAATCACCAGTAAGTAAAGATGAGCAACCAGTGAAGGCAAGCTTCGCTTCATCTTCAGTGGATATAATATCAATCTCCATACCAATTTCAGAGCGTACATTATCAAGAAATTGCTGCCCGTTTTCAGCGCGACGACAGGCTTCAGTTGCCACAAAGCGTGAATCGGTAAGGTTATAACGGCTAATTTTTTTCTGGCAGGCCTTAAGCGCGATTATGGTGCGCTCCATCGCTTCATCAGAAAGCAACCCTGTGGAACTAACACCTTCCCCCAGCCTTACCACGCGGGAAAAACTATCAAACACACGAAGCCCGCTCACCTTTTTTGCCAAAGGATCTTCAGAGGTAGCTTGTGGCGAGGCTACTAAAAGCCTGCAGTTATTGGTACCCAAATCGAGCGCGGCAAAAATAGGTTCATATTCTGCCGCCACCCGTCGCTCAAAAGAATCTGGCGCGTCAGTTGACATATCCAGCATGGCTGTTGCTTTCCGTTTATCGCCCTAAAGGCATATATTATTGATATCATCATGGAACTACTCTAAAACATAACCGCAACTGATACAAGCCTATCCTTTAGCCTTTGATTAAAATGTAAATACGGCAATTATATAATTTAAGTTAAATATACATATAAATACAACTAGTTAATTAATATGAGCAACAATACACATTTCGGCTTTAAAACTGTTGATGAGAATGAAAAGTCCACGCTTGTGCGCGGGGTTTTTGATAGTGTTGCCACGCGCTATGACGTGATGAATGATTTAATGAGTGCGGGGTTGCACCGAATCTGGAAAAACGAAATGGTGAATTGGCTCGCTCCAAAAGCTGGAATGCAGATTCTAGATGTGGCTGGCGGCACGGGTGATATTACTTTTCGTATCAAGGAAAAGGCAGATTGCCACGTCACCGTTTGCGATATTAATTATCAAATGCTGCGTGAAGGAAAAAACCGCGCCACCGACCGTAATATCCGTGATGGTATAGATTGGGTGTGTGGTGATGCAGAAAATCTGCCACTGCCTGATAACAGTGTGGACGCATATACCATTGCTTTTGGCATCCGCAATGTTACCCATATTGATAAAGCCCTTAGCGAAGCATATCGCGTGCTTAAAATCGGCGGACGGTTTTTATGTCTGGAGTTCAGCCATCTGCAATATGATTTTCTGCAAAAAATTTATGATGCTTATTCTTTTGCGGCTATTCCGCGCATTGGCAAAATGGTAACTGGTGATAGTGAATCATATCAATATCTGGTGGAAAGCATCCGCAAATTTCCCAAGCAAGATGAATTTGTAGGAATGATTAGCGCGGTAGGTTTTGAGAATGTACAATATCGTAATTTGTCACAAGGCATAGTCGCTATTCATAGCGGGCGGAAGGTATGATAGAATTTTCTAATAATACAAAAACCACCGACCGTCATCCCCACCTTGCGCGGGGATCTAGAACCACAAATTCCGTCATTGGGTGTGACACTGGATCCCCGATTAAATCGGGGATGACAGAAGGGCGGAAGGTATGATATTTACTTGGACATTGCAGCAGTTTTGCCAGCATCCTCACCAAGAACGCTAGGATCAACATAGCGAAATTGGCTGAGGGTAAATGCTGGTTTTGTTTCTTCGTTAGAAATATTATTTATAATGATTGGTGGTTTTTTTATATTGTTCTTTTTATTTTCTTCTTCATTTATATCTTTATTTATTTCATCAACTTTATTTATTGCAAATAACAAAACTTCAACTGCGCTTTTGGTTAGCGCTGCTTTATTAGTATCTTTATTATAAACAATCATACCAGATTGCTGGAGTTTTTCTAAATCTACATCTTCACTTTTATCTTTAGGTTCAAAAACAGCGTCCCCACCAACTTTTACAGATTTACTGATTCTATCCGCAATCTCAAAAAGTTTAACCGCTAAACTACCATTTATATTGGTTCCAGTGGATTTATCTGTTGATTCTCTTACAGAGTAATGATCAAGTTTTTTATTAAATCCACTTGTCATATCTGCAAGTAAAATCATCACATCCGTAGATTTATACTCAGCACCGCCATCTGCAACATATCTTATAAATTTCTTATACCCTTCATCACTCGGGTCTGGGATTTTATTTGATTGTTGTATTAATTCATTCATTTGTTATATCCTAATTTACATGCTATAAGCTCCAAATTAATATAAATTAACTATTTGTCAAGTAAGATGCGCCGCAGCCTCCGCAATACCAGACGTTTGCTATCCATCGCCAGAATACTGGCGCAGGAAGACGCGCTGTTTATTATTGATGATTTAGAAGTTGCCCCTGCCCTTTCCAGAATTTTCCGAATATTTTCCAGTCGCAAGCCGAATAAACGCAAAGGAGAAAGGCTGGCAGCAGCTATTGAACGATTAGGCCCAACATTCATAAAACTGGGACAGGCACTTTCCACCCGTTCGGATTTAATCGGTGAAGAATTAGCGGACGATCTGGCAGACTTACGCGATAATCTACCGCCTTTTCCCGCTTATATCGCCCGCAAAATTATTGAGGACGAATTCAAGCAGCCGGTTGCTGCATTATTTTCTGAGTTTAATGATACTCCGGTTGCTGCAGCTTCTATCGCGCAGGTTCACAAAGCAACCAGCAATGATGGAAAAATTGTAGCTGTCAAAATCCTCCGCCCAGATATTGAACAAGCCTTTGCCCGTGACCTTGATTTATTTTTCTGGATTGCCGAGATAATTGAAAAGCGCGTCCGTGGCTGGCGACGGTTAAAGCCGGTGCAGGTGGTACAGACTTTCAAAGAGTCCATATTTTTTGAGCTGGATTTGCGTTTTGAAGCCGCCGCCGCCAGCGAAATGGCAGATAATGTGAAAAATCATGAAGCCGGTCTTTCCATTCCGTCTATAGATTGGAATTTAAGTTCACGCCGTGTTCTGACTATGAACTGGGTTGATGGAATTCCTTTCAGCGATATTGAAGCGATTAAAAATAGTGGTTTTGATGCAAATATAATTTTGGGCAAAGCTGCAAAAAGCCTTTTCTCACAAGTTTTCAAGGATGGTTTTTTCCATGCCGACCTGCACCCCGGTAATTTATTCCTTGATAAAAACGGTGATTTAGTCGCCGTTGATTTTGGGATTATGGGGCGGCTGGACTTAAAATCGCGAGTCTATATCGCCGAAATCCTGCGTGGGTTCATGAATGAAGATTATAAGTCAGTTGCCGATATGCATTTTGATGCTGGCTATGTTCCATCCACCAAATCGCGGGCAGCATTTACACAGGCTTGCATGGCAGTTGCTCGTCCGATAATCGGCAAACCACTCAACGAAATATCAGTTGCGAAATTGCTTGGGCAGATGTTTGGCATAGCTGCTGAATTTGAAATGGAAGTGCAACCACAACTGCTTCTTATGCAGAAAACCATGATGGTGGCGGAAGGCGTGGGCAGGATGCTAAACCCCAGCCTCAATATGTGGGAACTGGCAACGCCACTGATTGAAGAGTGGGCAAATGAAAGTTTCGGTATCAAAGCCAAGCTGAAAGAAGGCGCGGGAAATGCCAGAGAAATTGTACAGAAATTTCCGCATATGTTATTTAATATTGAAAATGCACTGAAAAATATGGGTGATGCAAACGGTATAAAACTTCACCCGCAAACCATAAAAGCAATTGATCAGGAACGTAGGCAACGCCATAAAGATTGGCTGACATTTGCCTGGGTGGCACTAACAATATTCGTGTTATCATTAGTGTTCTGATTACTGTTCTTCCACATCCCGCATCTCAAACGGCTGCGACGGTCTGTCCACGATGATTACCGCAGGTGCTGAATCAGGGTGAATATTGCAGCGATAAACATAAGTTCCGGAGGTCGTGAATTGATATGACCATTTATCCCTTGATTTCTTGAGCACAGGGCTTTCAAAATATTCCGCACCAATCGGTGCTCTTTGCAACACGATATCATGTTCATTCCCATACATATTTACCCAGGTTACGGTGTCACCGGATTTTATGGTAAGGGACTGTGGCGAGAAGTGATAATTCCAATTATAACTGCCGGGATCTACCTGAACCGTATGCGCCACCGGATTAGGGCTGGTGAGAAGCAATGACAGGATAGTTTGTTCCATTATATATTTCATGTTTTACTCAATTAGAATTATAGTTAACTAACAAAATGATTGCATCATTTTGACGCTGCCTACGGCGCGAAAAATCGCGCTTTCGGCTTGCGATTTTCTATAGATGATTAAGCAATTACATGCTTAATCAGCTATATGATTATATAAAGCCAAACTAACAGCGTAAATTATTGCCACAGTCAGAGAAGAAAGCAATATGGCTATCGGAAATTTTACCTCCAATTTAAGCAACCACGGTAGAATCAGAAAAAATGCCAATGAAGGAATCACCATCCAAAAGACTGAATAAGACATTTTTATTATTTTTTCAGTGTCTTTGCTTTCAATATATATCCATATAAAAGCAAGTAGCGAGGTAAGCGGGAGCGATAATAACAGTGCAGAAGCCAGAGTGTAGCGTTTAGCAAGCTCAGACGCAGAAACAATTATGACCGCCGTAACTAACGTTTTGTATAATAAATACATAATTTTCTCTCTTGATTTTTAGTTATTGAGCAACTCTATAATATTTGCTAAAATAAACAAATGAATAAGCTTATTTTGCTATGTTTGTTATTGTTGTTTATGCCACTAAATCTCATGGCAGAAACTTATGTGGGTTCTCCTGCTGATTTATTATCTGGTAGCCAACGCGAATATTACCAGCGTGTTTTTAACTATGTAATGGAACATTATAAAGATGAAAAACCGTATGAATGGAAATCAGGCGCGGAAAAAGGAAGCATCCGTGTAAGCAAGCAATATATCAGCAAATCCAAATCATTATGCCGGAATTTCTCGGAAAGCTTTGTGGTTGATGGTGAATCTGGAAAATATGAAGGAGTTGCCTGTAAGCGCGAAAGCAAAGGATGGTGCAGGCTTAAAAGTGAAGATGTCCATACCTGTGCTCTTGAACAATCTGAAGATATTACTGATAAAATAATGCGGGATGCAGATGGCGCGGTGGATAAAGGAAATGAATTTATCCGCAACACAAAGGATTGGTGGAACAGGTAATTACATTTATAGTTGCATAAATTATTGTCATATTGTTATAATAAACAAATGAATAAGTTTTTTTTATTATGTCTGTCGCTAGTTTTTACCCCCATAAATTTATGGGCGGCAGCACCGCAGGCGCAGATACCCGCACCTGTGGTTTTAACGGCTGATTTATTGACCGGACAACAACGTGAAGATTACCTGCGCATCTTTAATAATGTTATAGAAAACCATAAAACTGATAAGCCATATAAATGGCGGACAGGCTCGGCAACCGGTAATATTCTGGTAAGTTCGGAATATCTAAGCAAAAGTGATTCAGTATGCCGGAATTTCTCTGAAGGCTATGTGATTAATGGTAAAGCCGGACAGGCACAAGGTGTTGTGTGCAGGAAAGATGATAAAAAGGAATGGTGCCGGCTGACATATGAAGATGCCCGTACCTGCAAACCCAAAGAACCAGAAACTGAGGAAACTACCGACGAAGAAGATAGTTCAACAGAAGAAGAGTGATTTATCCGCAACACAGCCTTACAGCAAGTGTTACACTTCAGTCTAGAACTGTGTATATAATTCAACTGTAATTACAGTGGTGAACAAAGCATGAAAGATATTTTACTCCCCCCCACAACTCTAGGTTGCACCACCTGTCATCCCCGCCTTGCGCGGGGATCTATAAACATAATTTCTGACAGAGTGTTTTGCTCTAGATCCCCGCGCAAGGCGGGGATGACGTTCTTTGGTCTGGCTGGATTCACACTGGTAGAACTATCCATAGTTCTCGTCATCATTGGTCTAATCGTTGGTGGCGTTATGGTGGGGGAAAGTCTTATACATACTTATGAATTAAGGAGAGTTGTTTCTGATATTAATCGTTTTAAAACTGCAATAAATACATTCCGACTAAAATATAACGCTTTACCAGGAGATATGGTAGATGCTTCCACTTACTGGCCAAATTGCTATAGTAATCCTAGTTGGTGTAACGGAAACGGAAATGGGAGATTAGATAGCTCCTCTGAATATCTTAGAGCATGGCAACAACTTACCGACTCAGGAATACTTGCTGGAAGTTATCGCGGCAATTCCGAAATTATAGTTGGGTCTGGTGACAACGTTCCAGCTGCGGGAATTGGAAAAGGCTTCTACCACCTTCAGAGTAACGAGACTGGAATAGGCACTATACGATTTTCTTCTTATGTGACTTCCAATTCTACTTGGTGGGGAGCCGTTGTCTCTCCACAGAGTGCCTTTTATATAGACCAAAAACTTGATAATGGTAAAGCATTATCAGGAAATACGCAGGCAGACAATGGCTCTGGTACCCCAACTTGCCTTAACGGAAGCTGGCTAAATCCAAATACAACATATCTGCTAACAACTCAGGATATAGCCTGCCAGATGTTTTTTGATTTTTAATAAATCTTACAAAAAAAATGCAAAACTATTACACGTTTTGCGTTTCAACCACATCGTCGCCATTATCCGCCTCGCCTTCCGGCACGGTAACGATGGATACAACTTTCTCGCCATCACCAGTTTTAAGTATAGTTACGCCCTGAGTGTTGCGTCCTGCCACGCGGATTCCGTCGAGCGGGCAACGTATAACAGTCGCGCGATCAGTCATAAGCATGATCTGTCCGGTTTGCCCGACAGGCTGGCTGGCAACAACTTTGCCGTTACGGCTGGAGGTTACGATATTCACCATGCCGGAACCGCCGCGCCCAATGGTGCGGTATTCATAAGCAGAGGTGCGTTTGCCGTAGCCATTTTCAGTAACTGTAAGTATGAATTGCTCGGCTGCTTCCAACTCGGCAAAGCGTTCATCGGAAAGAGTTACTTCGGCAACGGCTTCACTGTCATCCTGAGAGAGCGAAGCAACCGAAGGATCTTCATCAGCAATAGGAGATCCTTCGCTATGCTCAGGATGACTAGCATCTTCTAATCGGCGTTTCGCCGCTGCCATTTTCAGATAAGCATGACGTTCTTCGATAGTAGTTTTTATACCACCAAGAATACTCATAGACACGACTTCATCGCCATTTGTAAGCTTCATGCCACGCACACCATCGGAGGTACGACTCTTGAACACGCGCACGTCTGACACTGGGAAACGTATGGATTTTCCTGATTTTGAAGCAAGGAACACATGGTCATTTTCATTGCAGACCTGAACGCCGATTAGCCTGTCGTCATCTTCCATGCGGATCGCAATTTTTCCATTGGCGCGAATATCGTGGAAGTCGGAAAGGTCATTACGACGGGCATTGCCTTTGGCAGTTACAAAGAAAATATTCATTGCATCCCATTTGGTTTCATCTTCGGGAAGCGGCATGAAGGTAGTTATTGATTCACCTTCTGCCAGCGGAAAAATATTGACAAGAGCCTTACCGCGAGTATTTGCCGCGCCAACCGGCAGCCTATAAACCTTCAGTTTATAAACCTTGCCGTGACTAGAGAAAAACAGCACCGGAGTATGGGTGTTCACCACCAGCAATTCAGTTGTGATATCCTCATCACGTACATTCATTGCCGATTTACCTTTACCACCACGACGCTGTGCGCGATATGCGGAAAGGGCTGTGCGTTTGATATATCCACCGGAAGTAACGGTCACCACCATGTCTTCTTTCTGGATTAAATCTTCTATGTCGGCTTCAAATTCAGAAAATTCAATCTGCGTGCGCCTTGGTGTTGCGAATTGTTCTTTAGCAGCAAGCATCTCGGCGCGGAGTATCCCATAAAGCTTTTCTTTATTGCCAAGAATTGAAAGGAATTCAGCAATCTCAGCTGCTAGTTCCTGCATTTCCGCATCAATTTTCTCGCGCTCCATACCAGTTAGGCGTTGCAAGCGTAATTCTAAAATCGCACGAGCTTGTGCTTCAGTAAATTTGATGCGTCCACCACTGACTTTATTGCCGGAATCATCAACCAACTGGAGCAAAGGAAGAATATCACCAGCTTCCCAATCGCGGCGCATCAGTTCTTCACGGGCAATATTCGGATCCGCCGAAGCCTTGATAACTGCAATCACTTCGTCAATATTGGCAACGGCTATCGCAAGACCAATCAACAAATGTGCACGATCACGGGCTTTACCAAGCAGGAAATTGGTACGGCGGGTGATAACTTCCTCGCGGAAAGAGATAAATGAAGTAATAATATGTTTCAAATTCATCACCGCCGGACGGCCGTTATCCAGCGCAAGCATGTTGACGCCAAAGCTGGTCTGTAGCGGTGTGTAGGCAAATAATTGTGATAGCACCACATCTGGCACAGCGTCTTTTTTGATTTCAATAACCACGCGCACGCCGGATTTATCAGATTCATCACGCAGGTCAGAAATGCCTTCAATCTTCTTTTCGTTCACCAGCTCAGCGATACGCTTAATCATATTGGCTTTATTCACCTGATACGGAACTTCAGTAACAATAATTGCATAACGTCCGGCGCGGATTTCCTCTATCTCGGTCTTAGCACGCATAACCACCGAGCCGCGACCGGTAGAAAGCCCGCTGCGTGCGCCACTGCGACCAAGGATTATACCACCAGTCGGAAAATCAGGCGCAGGACAAACTTCAAGCAATTCATCCATTGTTACATCATGGTTATCAAGATAGAGCATGCAGGCATCAACCACTTCGCCCAGATTATGCGGAGGAATATTAGTTGCCATCCCAACCGCAATGCCACCCGCACCATTCACCAGAATATTCGGATAAGCGGCAGGAAGCACCATCGGCTCTTTTTCCGAACCGTCATAGTTATCCTGAAAATCAACAGTGGCTTTATCAATATCCTCAAGCAAACCATGCGCGGCTTTGGACAAGCGTGACTCGGTATAACGCATGGCGGCTGGCGCATCACCATCCATCGAGCCAAAATTCCCCTGCCCGTCAACCAGCATCAGGCGCATTGAGAAAGGTTGCGCCATACGCACGAGCGCATCGTAAATCGCGCTATCGCCATGCGGGTGGAATTTACCCATTACGTCACCGACGATACGCGCCGATTTTTTGTATGGCTTGTTATATTCACAGCCCAGCTCGAGCATGCCGTACAAAATACGGCGATGCACCGGCTTTAACCCGTCGCGAACATCGGGAATCGCACGGCTCACGATTACGCTCATCGCATAATCGAGATATGATTTCTTCATCTCCGCTTCAATAGAAACGCTAAAAAGTTCAGGTGTTTTTTGGATGTTATTGTCGGTCATTGGTTTATTTCCATCGCATCTTGATGTCGCAATTTGCGACTTCAAGTTTGTAAATTAGAGTTCGTCATTGCGAGTCACAGATATTGTGGGCGAAGCAATCCAGTTCTTATTTTCTGAATTGCCACGGAGCTAAAGCTCCTCGCAATGACATTTTATATTTTTCTAGCAGGTTGCGACAGGAAATCAAGGGAATAAGGCTAATTTCTCAGTTTTTTCAGTGTTTTTCCATCCCATAGCCAATAGCTTCTCTCTACCTCGGGATATAATATCTTTGTATCTTCACTTGCCCAGACATCTGCTACTAATAAACGACTATTTTCTTTAAAAGCAAAACCAAAATGAGAGTTCAAATAACCATAGATTTTGCCGGTTTTTACATTCACAATAACAGCCTCTACACACTCAGTACCACATCCCCAAGTTATAAAGGAAAAATGTCCAGCAAAATTTACTCCCTTACTTAAACCATCATTGATAATAGAACGATAGCGACTGAATTTCTGTGCTTTTTTGAAGCCTGCAGATTCTTGTGGGTATCTATTTAATATCGGATTTTTATCAGGCTTTATATTCTCAATTTTAACTTTATAATCTGAGAATTTATAACGGATGTCAGGGCTTTTTTCTAACTCTTCTGCTGCCTGATGCCAGCTATTACCATCGGTCATACTACCAAAAAATGAATAGGCATAACTGGTCGCGGATGAGCAGTAGAAAAACGTACTTAGTATAAAGCTATAGCGAAGAATGTGAGCCATCGCAGAAAGGTGCTTTCCAGATTACCGGTGAGAAATCCGTGAAAAGTTCCGGTATTTTTTGGGTATTATCGTCGGTCATAATTTATTTCCACTACTAATTATTTTTCATGTTCTATTTCTTCCAGATATAGCCAATAGAATTGTTTTCATTTGTTGCCGGATACAATATTTGTTCAACATACGCATACAAGTTACCAATCTGCTTATCATGTTGCTCTATTTTACGCGCTAAATCCTTATGAGTTGCCAGCATATCACGCATACGAATGAATGTCTGGACTATGGCAATGCTTATATCAACAGCTCGTTTGTTACGCAAAACACTAGACAACATCAATGCACCATGTTCAGTAAAAACATAAGGTAACGTTCTTCTTCCTCCCCAACTTGAGGTCACAATCTGTGACTTCAAGTTTTCAAACTCTTCTGGCTTTAACTGAAACATAAAGTCACTTGGAAACCTTTCATGATTTCTTTTCACAGCCTGAATCAGCACCTTAGTTTCCAAGCCATAAAGTTCTGCTAAATCAGAATCAAGCATGACTTTTTCATTACGAATGAGATATATTTTCTTCGCAATAATTTCTAAGGGTACAATGCTTTTTTTCTGCGGTTTCATACCATTTTTCTAGCAGGTTGCGGCAGTAAATCAAGGCAATACGTCATCCTGTGGGCTGCAATAGCAGCAGCGCAGGATCTGTTTAATAATTTTGCACGAGATCCTGTGCAAATGCTATGCATTTCACAGGATGGTTGGAATGTGTGCCATCACAAAATGGTGCTTTTTTACTTTGTTTACAGCCACAGAAATATGCTGTTTTGGTGGCATCGGCTTTCCACACCACTGGCGACAAATCCGTCCCTGAATGAGAACCATCGCAAAACTGTTGTTTTTTGCTCAACCCACAAGCACACCAAGCGTAATTTTTTCCTTCAATTATTTCTACTGGGTAGGATGATTTCTGCGCTATTTTTGGGGTTGTCATGTTAATCCTTTAACCTATCTGGGATGGCTCGCCAAATCATTTTCAATAATCTGACGAATGTAGCGTTGATAGGGAATCTCCGCTTTACTAGCTCGCTCTTTAATTGCTAAGAGCAAAGGTGCTGGCAAACGCAAATTAATTTTTTCATCCTTCGGTAAAAATTCAAATTTCACTTTCACAAAATTTCCACTATGAAGGTATGGTCTTAAATCCTGCATCAGAAAGGCTTCTGCCTCTTCATCAGTTCTAAGACGTGGCATCTTCTTCTTTTTAATTACCTGCTTCTTGCTCATAATATTCCACCTCATATTTGTGCATAAAACGTGCGCTAACTGGTCGTATCAACCCATTTCTTTCTACAAACACCACAAATACATATCTTTTATTTACATTAGCTACCGCAATTAATCTGTCCTCTGTCTTGGAATGCCTAATATCTGGCATCACCAAAATATCGTCAACAAAAAATACACCCTCTATAGTATCAAGAGAAACTCCATGCTTCTGACACTTGTGGATATTGCCACCATCCCACTCAAATCCTCTTATCTTCAGCTTCATATTAACAAATGCCTATACATCTGTCCATACAATTCTAATCCTCTAACTCATCTATCATTTTACTTATAATATCCAGCCCCTGCCGCCAGAAAGTTGGCTTGCTGGCATCAAGACCGAAAGGCGCGAGTAATTCTTTATGGCGCAACGTGCCGCCAGCCTCCAGCATCGCCAGATATTTTTTGTCAAAATTCTTTACCTTGCCAGCCTCATAAACGCCATATAACGAGTTAACCAGACAATCGCCGAACGCATAAGCATAGACATAAAACGGCGTATGGATAAAATGCGGGATATATGTCCAGAAATATTTGTAATTCCCGTGCAGTTTTATGGCAGAACCAAGGCTTTCCGACTGGACATTCATCCATATGTCGCAAATCTGCTCACTGGTTAGCTCGCTTTTGCGACGTGCATCATGCACTTGCCTTTCAAATTCACAAAAAGCAATCTGGCGCACCACGGTATTCAGCATATCCTCAACCTTGGAGGCAATGAGAATTTTACGCCGTTTTTTATCTTTCTCACGGCTTACCATTTCCCGGAAGGTCAGCTGCTCACCAAACACCGAGGCGGTTTCAGCGAGTGTCAGCGGTGTGTCACAGAGCAGCGCGCCCTGCTTTGCCGATAACACCTGATGCACGCCATGCCCAAGCTCATGCGCCAATGTCATAACATCGCGTGATTTACCCTGAAAATTCACCAGTAGATAAGGATGTACGGAGGGAACAGTGGGATGAGCAAACGCACCTGTAGCTTTGCCAACCCGCACCGGAGCATCAATCCACGGCTTATCAAAAAATTGTTTGCCGATTTTGGCAAGTTCCGGAGAAAAGTTTCCGTAAGCCGTCAGCACCAGCTCCTTTGCTTCATTCCAGCTATATTTGCGGTCTGTGTCAGTGGGAAGTGGAGCGTTCCTGTCCCAATAATCAAGTTGTTTTTTTCCAAACCATCCCGCCTTCAATTTATAATAACGATGCGACAATTCAGGATAGGCTTTACGCACAGAAGAAAGCAGAGCATCAACCACATCATCTTCGATATAATTGCTGATATTGCGCGAAGAAATCGGCTTTTTAAATCCACGCCAATTATCTTCAATTTCCTTATCCTTCGCCAGAGTGTTGGTTATCAACGTAAAAAGCTTAGCATTCTTGCCAAACACTTCGCCGACGACCAACGCAGCCTTCTTGCGAGTGGCAGCATCTTTACTGGATAATTTATCGAGAATCTGCGGTTCTGTCAGCTCTTCCTTATCATAGGGAAAACGCAGGTCATTAATTGTTTCATCAAACAAGCGTGTCCATGCGCTACGCCCTGCCACATTCTTTTCCAACAATATTTTTTCCAGATTGTCAGCTAGTTGATATGGTTTAAATGAGCGTAAATCCCTGATCCATGGTGAATATGCGGCAAGTTCTTTGCTTTTTAGTTTAGCCACCATTTCCTTATCGGAAATATTATTTATCGCCAGTGTGAAAAACAAAATACGCGAAGATAAAACCGTGAGTTTTTCCTGCACATTCTGAAAAAACTGGGTGTTTTGCGGCAGACTCATATCCCCGGCAAACAGCAAGGAAGCATATGAACCTAATTTACCGCTCAGCTCTGAGATAATTTCATATTCAGAAATAGCTTTGGCAAGCTGCTTGCCATCAAGTTTAGCGACTTTACCGTTATAATTTTTTGCAAAAACATCGCAAAGTTTTTCCAATCTGGAAAAATCTTTTGTTACTTCCGGAGCATCGGGTGAAGAATAAAAATCACCTAAATCCCACTGTGGAAGATTATTTACGGATTCTGGCTTAGCTGTGGCTTTCCTGCTCATAATAATACTAAACCTAAGGCTTAGGAGCAGGTGATTCTATAGTCCCTGCATCGTTGTTTTTGCCTTCATCATTGATGACTGGCGCACGCATTGGCAATTGGTCTTCTGGCAACCGCCCACGGTTAGAAGGGCTACCAATCATTGAACCAGATAATATGGATGCAACCAATTCTTCAAAAGTGGTTTTTCCTACATAAAACACACCATTTTTTTCGCGCTTTAATGTAAAAGAAACCTGTTGCTGACCGTCAAGTGACTGACCAAGAATTTTAGTGATCGCAGCGGCTACTAAATCCCTACCCTGCATGGCAATCAATTCACTGCTCAAAAATGCCTGAACATTATCAATATCCAAACTCACTTCACCAGATGGCAGAGGATCACCTACAATATTGGCGAAACTGCCAGTGGCGCGCATCAGAAAATCAGGATTAGACATGGTAACATTATTCAATGTCACTTCTCGATTCTGGCTTGGAGAAATGTCGTTATAAAAATTAGATTTCAGAATATCAGATGATGACTGCGGCTCTTCCGCCCCTTTGGTAACAGCATCAAATACCAGACTGGTGTTTATGTTAAACGAATATGGGCTAGTAGAAGCCTCATCTTTGTAGAACACAATATCGTCAGCAATGAAATTATATTTACCCGCTCTTTTGCCTTCGTCATCACCTTCTTCTTCATTAAACTGGCTTCTCAGCGTGCCAAAACTGAATGTTTTTTGACCATCACTTACTACCGTTAATCCGGACAGATCATAAAAAATGCTGCTTAAATGCTTTTCCGTTGAAATAATTTCAATAGTCGGATTCACCGGAAAACTAATAGACATACCACTGCCTGTATCGGTCTGAACGGCAGCATCTGCTGATGTCAGGGAAACAGTCTTCGGTAGAGTAACATTGTGCTGAAATGCACCGGAACTGTCAAGCTGTGGCTGCTGATAGCTATACAATAATGGCTCAGAAAAAATTATAGATTTTATCAAACTACCATTGCTATACACACTTACCGGATTGGAAATTTCTATCACTGTTTTATGTGCATTATAAGGGGCGGAATAAGCGACAACATCACCAAGAGCGAGTGTAAAATTCAGCATGTCCCCTGGAGCTTTTCCTTTGATTTCAATATTCATGTCACGCACAACCGAACGCTTATTAACCGACCAACTATCAGTTTCTATTGCACCATGAGTTATCTTTATAACTTTACCGTAATCATTACCAATATCGATTAATTGTCCTGATAGTTTATTAAGGCTGCTTTCCGTTTTCTCCTTATCAAACAAGGGGGCTCTTCCAGACCAGATAACCCAAATTGCCGCTGCCATCGCAATGAGGACAAAAACTGAATAGACGAAGGAACATTTTTTACCGGAACAAGTAATAGTCATAATAAGGAACTCCCATAGCGAAAATCAAAAAAATAAACACATGGAAGGCTATAACGTTTTTATATTGCGGGCAACAAATTAATTATTCACTTCTTCCCAACGCTCATATTCCTGGTGGCAGCTGGCAAAGTTACTTTAATTCCATCCAGCGCGTCGCTCATAATAATCTGGCAACCAAGGCGTGAAGTGTGGGTAAGACCGAAGGCAAGATCCAGCATGTCTTCCTCTTCTTCTTTTGCTGTTTGCAGTTTAGGATACCAAGCTGGATCCACAATCACGTGGCAAGTTGAGCAAGCGAGCGAGCCTTCGCAAGCACCTTCTAGTGGCACAGAATTCTTATGCGCGGCTTCCATTATCGAAATTCCGTTTGGAACATCTACAGTCTTTTCGCTTTTATCAGCATATATGAAAGTTATTTTAGGCATCTCTTCCTCAGTTGCTAGTTACTAGTTGCCAGTTACTGGTGCAGCTAACAATTAGCTATATCGATGGTTAACAGTTTAGTTTATGAAGATTTCTTACCACTAGTAACTAGCAACTAGCAACTAATAACTAAACTTTTGTTCCTTTTAGCGCGGAATTAATCGCTCTGTCCATTCTTCTTTCCGCAAATGGTTGGGCAATGCGTCCTAATTCCTGCAGTTCAGCATCAATATAATCACGATCTTCGCCATCAATGGCGTTACGCAGCACAGCAACCTGCCTTTCAATTCTGCGCCATTCACCTTCCAGCAATAAATCTGCATCCTGTTTTAAGGCTGAATTAAGCTCTATAATCGAGCGATTTGCATCAACTCTCGCTTCTATCAGCAGACGCTCGGTTATGTCGCGCTTGGCATTTTCCATACTCTCCAGCAGCATTTTTTCCATTTGCTCCGGCTCTATGCCATAAGATGGCTTCACATTTATGATTTGTTTTTTACCAGTGGTTTTTTCTTCGGCAGACACGGTGAGCAAGCCATCTGCATCCACAGCAAATGTCACATTTATTCGGGCAATACCAGCAGGAAGTTGTGGTATACCAGTAAGTTCAAAATTAGCCAGCGAACGGTTATCCGAAACCATCTCACGTTCACCCTGCACAACGTGGATTTTCATGCCGTCCTGTCCATCCTGATAGGTAGTAAATTCCTGCGCTACAGAAACCGGAATTGGCGTATTGCGATAAATCAATTTTTCCGTAAGCCCACCCATAGTTTCAAGACCCAGCGAAAGCGGGATAACATCGAGCAATAAATTATCGGAGCCTTCAGTCAGCCCCCTCGCCTGCAACGCCGCGCCAATAGCCACCACCTCATCGGGATTAACATCGGTAAGCGGTTCTTTATTGAAGAATTTTTTCACCTCGTTTAGCACCAATGGCACACGGGTTGAACCACCAACCATTACCACGCCCTTAATATCTGAAATTGTAAGATTGGCATCCTCTAATGCCTGCTCACACACAGCAATGGTTTTTTCAACATAATTGTATATTATGCCTTCAAAATCATCACGTGATAAAACCACAGTTTTACCGCCATAGCTGATTTCAGCCTTGTTTTCGCCAGTAAGTTTATGCTTTGCTTCACGCGCCACTGCCACTAACTTGGCAACTTTTTCGCTGGCTAATGACAATGTATTATTGGAAGTTTCGCCCAGTATCCATGCGGCAATAGCCTGATCAAAATCATCCCCGCCGAGGGCAGTATCACCGCCTGTTGCCAGAACCTGAAACACTCCTTTCTCTAATTTGAGCAAGGAAATATCAAATGTGCCACCACCTAAATCATAAATCGCATAAATTCCTTCTACGCCATTTTCTAGACCATAAGCAAGGGCGGCGGCGGTTGGCTCATTTACTAGACGCAAAACCTCCAGCCCCGCCAGTTTTGCCGCGTCTTTAGTGGCAGCGCGGGCTGCATCATCAAAATAAGCAGGAACGGTAATCACCGCTTTATTTACTTCCCTACCAATGGCTTTTTCAGCGTTAGCTTTGAGATGCTTTAAAATATCCGCTGATATTTCAACTGGTGTCAGCTCGCGCTCACCAGCTTTGATACGCACCATTCCAGTGTTATTTTCAGCAATATCATACGGTGAATTATCAAGTATTTTTTTAATGTCGGCAGCACCGCGCCCCATCAGGCGTTTTATAGAGGCAACAACGTTTTTTTCACCGCGATCACCACGTGCTTTCGCACTATAGCCAACTTCAATATCACCATCAGGGGCATAATAAACCACTGAAGGAACAAGGGCGTGACCATGTATATTATGGATGATTTCCGCATTACCATCACTCGCTACCGCCACCACACTATGGGTTGTGCCAAGGTCTATGCCAATCGCCGCCACATCAGAATGCGGAATCGGGGTCTGCCCTGGTTCATATATCTGGATCAAGCTCATAAATTCTTCATCTTATTTTCATCTAACATTTTCACCAAATAACCTAGCCGCATTGTTTCCTGCGCCATCTTTTGCCAGTTGTTTTTAGCATAAAATTTTGAAATTTCTAGCAAACTATTTTTATGCAATTCTCTGATTCGCTCAGTTTCGGTGCTTTCTGCAAGATGTTCACGCAGCTCCATTATTTCTACTAACAGTTCCTTACTTGGCTTTATGCTGTCATGCTCGCCACCAACTTCTATTCCCTGTAGATGCAGAATATATTGCGCCCGCTTCAGTGGATTTTTTAGAATTTCATAAGCCTTATTTATATCCATTGATTTCTGCAAAGCCTGATTTCGTTCTTCCACTGATTTGCCAACAAACCTGTCTGGATGGAATAAACGCTGTGCCTTGAAATATTCCGCCTCAAGCTGGGCTTGGTCTATATCGAAAGTTGGAGTAATTGAAAAAATTTCAAAATACGGAATCATTAGACGTGAAAACTCTCGCCACAACCGCAACGGCCTTTTTCATTAGGATTACGGAATATAAAACCGCTTTTCAGTTTTTCTTCAACAAAATCCATTTCCGTGCCGAGCAGGAACATCACCGCTTTCGGATCAATGATGACTTTCACACCGTCTCTTTCCACAACATCATCAAACTTGCCAACTTCATCAGCATATTCCACAGTGTAAGAAAGACCAGAACAACCCCGCGAACGTACACCAACTTTCACGCCAGCCGAAGGCTTCCCACGCTTTGATAAAAGCTCGTTAATCCTAACAACGGCTGAATCTGAGATTGTAATTAAAGGAGTTGCCATAAGTTTATTTCAAATCAAAATGCTTAAGTTTAATAAGGCGGTGACCAAGCATATCGACTGCCAGACAGCTTTGCTCAAGGGGTATATAACCAATCAGCGGTTCATAATCACCATTTTCATCTGGAATCATATCCACAAATAGAATTTCAGTAGACAACATTCGAAAATTATCAAGCTGCACCCGATATGGGCTGCATAACTCACCTTTTACTTCAGCTCCTGTTGCAGTTTCCATTAACACTTCTTCGCAAAATGCTGCTTCTCCTAACCTATCCTTCCATGTTTTTGGCAAGGTAAGATATGTAGCACCAGTATCTACCAAAGCGCTAAAAGAAATTTTGCTTTCCAAGTGAGGGAAGTTAGAAACTTCAACTTTAGCAACGATACGTCCCATACTATGCTACCTCTGCTTTTCCATGTTTGCTTTTATAATCGGCAATTGCTGCTTTAATTGCATCTTCTGCCAGCACCGAACAATGAATTTTCACTGGAGGCAATGAAAGATGCTCGGCAATCTGCGTGTTTTTAATGGTCATGGCCTCGTCAATGCTTTTGCCCTTCACCCACTCCGTAACCAATGAACTGGAGGCAATCGCCGAACCACAGCCAAAAGTTTTAAACTTGGCATCAGAAATAGTACCAGTCGCCGCGTCTACTTTTATCTGCAGTTTCATCACATCACCGCAGGCAGGCGCACCCACCAGCCCTGTTCCCACATCTTCGTCTTCTTTCGCCATTGAACCCACATTGCGCGGGTTTTCATAATGGTCAATTAATTTTTCACTATAAGCCATATTTATCTCCTAGTAGTTTTCAGCGACCAGCGGTCGGCGATCAGTTAAAGTAGTCTCAATTTTTTTATTTAAACTTCCTGATAAACCATTCAACATTCGCCCTATTTCACCAGCTTGCTCTAATAATTTATTGGTTATTTCATCAACAATATATTTTTGTCTATTAGCTATATATATTTGTGTTTCAGCTTCAGCAAGAGAACCATAAGATATTTCAATAAACCTAATAAATTCCCTTGTAGAGCCACGGCTACTTCCTTCTGCAATATTGGAGGCAACTGAGACAGCAGAACGGCGAAGCTGAGAAGTTAAACCATAAACTTCATCTTTAGGAAAAGATTTGGTTGCAATATACACAGCATCAACAAAATCCATGGATTTTTGCCATACCTGCAAATCTTTATACCCTCTTTGTAACATCTTTTCTACTTCCTTCACTGATCGCTGACCACCGACGACTGGCAACTGCCTAATGTCCCGCCCACTCTATCTTACTAATATCAATTCCTTCTTGCACCATCTCCCATAATGGACTCATTTCCCTGAGTTTGCCTACGCTATTCTGTATTAAATTAATTGCATAATCAACTTCTTCGTCAGTGGTAAAACGTCCGAAACCAAAGCGGATAGAGGTGTGTGCCAATTCTTCATTCACACCAAGCGCCCGCAAAACATAAGATGGTTCGAGAGATGCCGACGTGCAAGCCGAACCACTGGAAACGGCGAGATCCTTAATCGCCATGATCATTGATTCACCTTCAACATAAGCAAAGCTCAGATTTAAATTGCCCAGCCAGCGATGCTCACGGTCGCCATTTAAAAAAACATCTTTCATTCCATCGAGCGTTGCGGCGGCGAATTTATCAAATATACGGCGCACATGCTCTGCGTCTTTGCCCATCTCAGCTTTAGCTATTGCTGCTGCTTCACCAAGACCAACCACTTGTGGGGTTGGCAAAGTTCCGCTGCGGAAGCCCCTCTCCTGCCCACCACCAGAAAATAACGATTCAAGGCGAATGCGCGGACGACGGCGAACATAAAGCGCGCCAATACCTTTTGGTCCATATATTTTATGACCGGAGATGCTCATCAGGTCAATATTCATTGCCTCGACACTAAGTGGAATCTTGCCGAAGCCCTGCGCGGCATCAACATGAAAGAAAGCACCTTTCTCACGGCAGATTTTACCAATCTCAGCAAGTGGCTGAATAACTCCTATTTCATTATTCACCGCCATCACCGAAACCAGCAAGGTGTTATCTTTTATGGTGGCTTTCAACACTTCCAAATCCACCAGACCATTAGGTTGTACAGGAAGATAGGTTGCTTCAAAGCCTTCCTGTTCAAGATGGCGGCAGGAATCCAGCACGCATTTATGCTCGGTTACCGGCGTTATTATATGGTTCTTTTTATCTTTATAAAAATGGGCAACTCCCTTAATCGCGATATTGTTTGACTCAGTCGCGCCGGAAGTGAAAACTATTTCTTTTTCACTTGCACCAATTAGTTCCGCCACTTGCGAACGTGCAAGTTCACACGCCGCTTCTGCTTCCCAACCATAGGCATGGCTACGCGAATGCGGATTGCCAAATTTTTCAGTAAAATATGGCAACATTTTTTCTAACACGCGCGGATCCATCGGCGCAGTCGCCTGATAGTCCAAGTAAATCGGGAGCTTCATTGTATTCCTACATCTATGATTTGCGCGGAAACTATCCGCAAAACCGCTAATAATCAACAAATAATATAGTATACCATACTATTTTAGTCAACTATTTTTGTTTATGCGCTTGGAGCATTTATAATCTGGAAAACAGCAAGTTATATTCTAGCTGATATTAATTGTAGAAAAATGACTTGCTGCTTTTTTTCTTTACTATAAACGTAACAGACCAGACACGGAAAATTAGTAAAATATAGGTACGCGTAATTATGTTTCATAAATTTCTTGGATTAAACGCAGTTGACATGGCAATTGACCTAGGCACAGCAAATACTCTGGTTTATGTGCGTGGTCGTGGCATTGTGCTTAATGAGCCGTCAGTTGTCGCGATGCGGGACAATCACGGAACAATGGTACCGTTTGCTTTTGGCAACGAGGCAAAGCTGATGCTGGGGCGTACACCGGCGAAAATTGATGCAAAACGCCCGCTTAAAGACGGGGTTATTGCCGATTTCTTATCAGCGGAAGAAATGATAAAACACTTTATTCATCAGGTTCATAACAGCAACAGCTTTATCCGACCGCGCCCGATGGTGATTATCTGCGTGCCATCCGGTTCAACGCCGGTGGAGCGTCGTGCTATTCAGGAAGCAGCGGAAAATGCTGGTGCGCGTGAGGTGTGGCTGATTGAAGAACCGATGGCGGCAGCGATTGGGGCTGGACTGCCGGTAACGATGCCAACCGGCTCGATGATTGTTGATATTGGTGGCGGTACAACTGAGGTTGCCGTACTTTCCCTTGGCGGCATTGTTTATGCTCGCAGCGTGCGCGTTGGTGGTGACAAAATGGATGAAGCGATTATTTCTTATATCCGCCGTTATGCGAACCTTCTTATTGGCGAAACCACCGCTGAGCGCATCAAAAAAGAAATTGGTGCTGCCTGCGCGCCGGAAAATGGCGAAGGGAAACTCATTGAAATTAAAGGACGTGATTTATTAAATGGCGTGCCTAAGGAAATTACCTTATCGGAATATCAGATTGCCGAAAGCCTGGTTGAGCCGGTTGGGCAAATTATCGAGGCGGTGAAAGTCGCACTGGAATGCACCCCGCCGGAATTATCATCAGATATTGTTGATAAAGGAATTGTGCTTACCGGTGGTGGCGCGATGCTGCGCCATCTTGACCTTGTGCTTTCTAATGCCACTAGCCTTCCAGTGTTCATCGCCGACCAACCGCTGAACTGCGTTGCCCTAGGCTCAGGGCGCGTTCTGGAAAGTCCGCAGGAACTAAAGCATATTTTGTTTAAGCAGGAATAGAAACTTACCTTGATTTTGAGTGCGGTTTACCCGGCACTTCTTTTGTACCTTATTTGCGCTTCTTTGCAGTATTTTCCTAAAACAAGGGAATATAAGGAAAATTAATCCTCAGTTTCGATATTCTCTTCGCCAAATGACATGCCTTCTTCATTATCCACGCTGGCTTGCGGAATATTGACATGGGCGGCGGCATCCTTAAAGGCTTCCTCAACTTCCGCTGGGATTTCCTCACCTTTGGTAAGAAGTTTCTGATCAACTATGTCAGAAATAGGGCGTTTGAAGAAACTCTGCACCAGATCTTCGCTTATCACTTGTAAATCAATGGTTTTATCAGCAATTTCACGCAGGGCAACCACCGAATCCTTATCGTTGTCACGATCAACGGTAAGTGGATTTCCGGAAGTAATCTGTTTAGCGCGTTGTGATGCCACAAGCACCAGATCAAAACGGTTAGGAACCTGCAGGATACAATCTTCAACTGTTACACGTGCCATTATTTTACTCCTAAGATTCTTTATATTTCATTGAAAGGCTGAGTTTTATATAGTAAAAAGTCATGAATGGCAAGAATCTTTCTTTCCTAATAACCGACAACTGACAACCGACAACTGAACCATGGCTGACATACACAATATGCTGGAAAAAAATGATAAAAAGCTCCCCCGCCCTGATTGGATTCGGGTAAAAGCTCCCGTTTCGCGCGAATTTCAGGCAACCCGCGATGTCATCCATAAACTAAAACTCAATACCGTTTGCGAGGAAGCCGCCTGCCCTAATATCGGTGAATGCTGGAGTCAGAAACACGCAACCGTTATGATTATGGGCGATACCTGCACCCGCGCCTGCGCTTTCTGCAATGTAAAGACTGGCGTTCCCGGCGCGCTCAACCCGCATGAACCGGAAAATCTGGCGCAGGCAATTGCCGAGCTGAAACTCAAACACGTCGTGATAACTTCCGTTGACCGCGACGATTTGGAAGATGGCGGAGCCGAGCATTTCGCTAAATGCATCACCGCTATTCGTGGGCGCACGAAGGACACAACGATTGAGGTTCTAACCCCGGATTTCCTGCGCAAGGAACATGGAATCGGCATTGTCGCCAAAGCCCGCCCTGATGTTTATAACCACAATATCGAAACCGTGCCGCGCCTGTATAAAACCATTCGCCCTGGCGCAAGATATTTCAATTCGCTGCACCTGCTCAAAACCGTGAAGGAAATTGACCCGTCAATTTTCACCAAATCTGGCATCATGGTTGGGCTAGGCGAAACCAAGGATGAAGTGTTGCAGGTTATGGATGATTTGCGCTCAGCAGATGTGGATTTTATGACCATCGGACAATATCTGCAGCCAACTCCAGCGCACGCGCCGATTGACCGCTACGTCACACCCGATGAGTTTGAATATTACGCACGGCAGGCAAAAGCCAAAGGCTTCCTGATGGTTTCATCCTCACCTCTCACCCGCTCCAGCTATCACGCTGGTGATGATTTCGCGGAGATGAAAGCAGCGCGGGATGCGATGTTGACGGTGAAATAGAAGACAATAACATAACAAGGGGAAATTAGAATGGCATGGATTATTGGAATAATTGCTATCATGCTTTTCTTAAGTTTGATGGTAGCCAGCGAAGCTTTTAGAAATTTTATATTTTTTTTGATTGCCTTAGCAGTAGTTTCTGGTTTCTTAATATACAAACACAATGAAAATGAGGATAAAAAATCCAAGGAACGTATTGGGTTTAATGATGTAATATTACAAAATGTTGTATTAATTACCGAATATTCTAGTTACAAACTCCAAGGGAACCTCAAAAATATATCGAAATATAATTTATCAGAAATAACATTTAGGGTTCGAATATACGATTGCCCAACACAAGAACCAGCAGATTTAAAAACTTGCAATATTATTGGCGATAATACTGGTACAGATTGGATTAATGTTCCACCAAATCAGATCAGAGCTTTTGATATAAACTTTTATTTTTCCAATATGCCTATCCTTAAAGGAAAGCTTGTTTGGAATTATGATATAGTTGGCACAAAAGGCACTGAATAAGCAGATGCCAAGCCACACCGAGCAACAAATTTCTCCCTACTCACCGCAGCAGCTATTTGATTTGGTGGTGGATATAGAAAAATACCCAGAGTTCCTGCCCTGGTGTCGGGCAGCGCGGATATTGGAACGCGAGAATAATGAATTTCTCGGCGAGCTGGTGATTTCCTTTGCCCATATTACTGAAAGCTATACCTCGCGCGTTACCCTTAATGAGCCGCACAGCATTGATGTGGTGATGGTGAAAGGCCCTTTTGAATATCTGACTAATAAATGGAAATTCACGCCCCTCGAGAACGGCACACGCATTGATTTAGCTCTGGATTTTAAGTTCCGCTCGCGCCTTCTGGAGAAGTTAATAGGCTCGCTTTTTGCCAAAGCCACCCATAAAATGGCTGGTGCTTTCAAAAAACGGGCGGATGAACTATATGGGAAAGGTTGACAATTAGCGCAGGCTCTGGCATTCCTGCCAGCCTTAGTTTTATGCGGATCGGTGGCCGAGTGGTCGATGGCGCCCGCTTGGAAAGCGTGTATACGGGTAACCGTATCGTGGGTTCGAATCCCACCCGATCCGCCATTTACTTTTGCTCATTATAAGCAGATTTTGAAAAAATCATGGTGTATTGCGCGGTATTGCGATAATTTATGCACATGATGACAAAAAATGCACCACTTGAAGCAACCACACAGTTGGAAGAATTGACTGCGCGGCTTTCTGCGATAGACGCGGAGCGGGCGGCATTACTTGCACAGATTGAGGAATTACAGCCAGAGTTTACCAAAAAACGCCCCATGCCAGCCAAACATGGCAAGTCATGGACGCAGGAGGAGAAAGAAACGTTGGTGGCTCTGTTTAAAAAAGAGATGCCAATCAAGGACATTGCACGCGAGCATGAACGCAGTGTCGGCGGTATTCGCTCTGAATTGATACGGCAGGGTTTGATTGAACGCGAGAAACCAGTTTTGTTAGCAGAATTTATAGAGAGAAAAAGCGAAGAGCCAAAATCGGAAAATAAAGCAGCGCCGATTATTACGTCAGAATTTCAGCAAGCGTTCGACCTGCTGGAAAGCACAAAAACCAATGTGTTTCTTACTGGTAAGGCAGGCACAGGCAAATCTACTTTCCTTAAATATTTCCGCGAGAACACCAGCAAAAAGATAGCGGTGGTAGCACCTACGGGTGTTGCCGCACTCAATGTCGGCGCGCAGACGATTCATTCTTTTTTTCGTTTAAAGCCTGCTTTTGTCGATATTAAAGCACTGAAACCAGCAAATTCGCGTATTCTAAAGGAATTGGAACTGCTAATTATTGATGAGATTTCGATGGTGCGGGCGGATATTTTTGACGGTATTGACCATAGCCTTAAACTCGCCCGCAAAAATAATAAACCATTCGGTGGCGTGCAGCTGTGTGTCATTGGCGATTTGTTTCAATTGCCGCCCGTGGTGTCGCGTGAGGAAAAAGAGTTTTTTGCACAATATTATCAAACAGCTTTTTTCTTTGGCACAAAAGCATATACAGAAGCGAATTTCAAAACCATCCAGTTTAACACTATACACCGGCAGAATGATGGTGAGTTCATACAAATTCTTAACGCCATTCGCGCTGGCGCGTGCGATGCTATTGAACTGAAGGCACTTAATAACCGTCTGAATCCCAAAGCCAGCCCTGCCCCTGGCACGCTGGTGCTTACCACTACTAACGCGCTAGCCGAGGACATCAACACCGCCAAACTCGCGGGACTCGCAGGAAAAATGCAAAAATATGAGGGAACGCTGAGTGGTGATTTTGGCATGAAAGGAGGCAGGCTACCAGCACCAGAAATGCTCACTCTTAAAATCGGCGCGCAGGTGATGTTTGTAAAAAATGATAGCGATGGTCGCTGGGTTAATGGCACGGTTGGGATTATCGAAAAGCTGGGTAATGAGGTGATTTCGGTGGCGGTGGGAGATGTGATACATGAGGTTGAGCCAGAGAAATGGAAAACCATAGGTTATGAATTCAGCGAAGCGAAAAACGAGATTGCCGAAAAAACACTAGGCACTTATACGCAGTTCCCGCTAACACTTGCCTGGGCGATTACCATCCATAAAAGCCAAGGAAAAACTCTGGAGCGCGTCATTATCGACCTCGGCACTGGTGCATTCGCCGCCGGTCAGCTTTACGTTGCCCTCTCACGTTGCAAATCGCTTGCTGGCATCGCCCTCAAACAACCCGTCACCCCCGCTGACATACGCTGCGATGTTGAAGTGCTGGAGTTTATGCAGAGCAAAGCTGAGGCTTAAATTCATTTTACAATAAATGATTTTTGCTCAGTCGTAGCAATTACCTCTCCTCCCCGCCATACAATCGCTTCTGCGGTATGCTTGCCTTTTGCGGTTTGCCAGAGGAATTTGCTGCCAGTCACTTTCGGAAAATTCTTACCGTCAATAATCCACTCCACCTCATCACTATCATTCACGCCGGAAAGTCGCATTTCAAATGCTTGTTTATCCGGTGGGATGCGCGGGTCAAACGCCATTTCCAAACCGTTATCTGGTCGCAATATGCGGATTTTATTGTCTACCACTAAAGTTTTGTTCGCAGAGCTTATATCCTTGCCGGAAATAAAATATTCAGTGTAGCTTGGGCAATCCGTTTTTTGCCTTTCACTATCTTCAGCGTCCAAACATACATCACGTGCTTCCAGTTTCGGACTTAAAAATAATGGTGCAGTTTGTGAGTTTCTGGTTAATTCATTAAATATACCTCTAAGTGCCAAAGATGGTCCGAGCGAGCCGGTTATGCCATCGGTCGGGCTGTAATCGGTGTTGCCCATCCAGATGCCGACAGTGTAACGGTAATTATAACCCATAGCCCAGGCATCGCGGTAATCAGTCGAGGTTCCGGTTTTTACGGCGGTCTGGGTGGGCAGGTTAAGCACGCTGCTGCGCCCGAATTCAAGATTACGCGCCCAGGGATCGGACAAAATATTGCCAATCAGCGAGCTTACTTCCTCAGAATATATCCGCTTTTTTTCGGTGGGAGCATCATTATAAAAAGCAATGCGTAATGGCTCATATATTCCGCGGTTAGCAAGCGTGACATAAGCCCTTGCCAATTCCAGCAAGCTTACTTCGCCATTGCCGAGTGCCAGCCCATCATCATAAAAATCCGCGCCTTTTCGGAGATTTTCAAATTCAAGATTATGCAATATGTTCAGATAATGTTCCGGAGTTACATAATTTATCGTATGTAGTGCCGGAATATTGAGTGAATTGCCCAGAGCCGCCCGCAGCCGTACCTTGCCATAATATGTATTGCTGTAATTATGGAAATGCTTGATACCTTTTCCTACCATCTCAGAGTAAGGAGAATCCTCAATCACAGTCGTCGCGTTCCAACCTTTTTCCAGAGCCGCAGCGTATAAAAATGGTTTAAGTGCTGAGCCAGGCTGACGTGGCGATGTCACCATGTCAATCATGCAACCGGAGGCTTTATTCCCTGTTGCTTTGCACCGCGATCCAACTGATACCCATGCCAGAATTTCATGGGTTGTATTGTCAATTACTATAGCAGCAGCATTGTTGATGTTTTTTGCAGATAACAATTTAAGACGACTTTCCAGCAGGTCAGTAACGAATTGCTGGAGGTTGCTATCCAGCGTAGTAATGATTCTGGATGAATTCCATAATTGCTGCCCGTCGCCATGCCCTTTGAAGAAGTCAACAAAATGGAATGCCGGAACCGGTAAACTTTCTGCATTTAGCTGCAAATCATATTTACTCAAATTCTCTGCCGCTTCAGTATCAAGAAGTTTATTTGCTACGAGCTTTTCTGCCAACCTGTTAATAGAGTCCTCAATCTTGACTCTGCCATCATAAAGGTCAAATTTTGACGGTGCTCTTACCAAAATTGTAAGTGCAAGCATTTCCTTGGTATTTAAGGTATTTACATCGCGGTTAAAATAGAAGCGTGCCGCCTGCTGCACCCCTCGCCGGTTTGAACTATAAGGAACCTGATTGAGATAAAATTCTAATATATCCGCCTTGCTGACACTAAATTCCAGCGATATTGCCTCCAACCCTTCAATCCATTTTGACCAATAGCTCCTCTTCCTTGGATGGAACATACGCACGACTTGTTCTGTAATGGTACTGGCACCGCGTGAAGCTTTATTTTCAATTAGCCGTTGCCAGATAGCACTGCCTCTGGCAACCCAATCCACACCATGATGCTCAAAGAAGCGTTTATCTTCGGAAATAATAAAAGCATGCGTCAGCAATTCAGGAATCTGATGCAATGATAAAATATCATTATTATTCCACCTATCGTGATAAGATAAATCAAGAAGTTTGCCATCTCTTGCCAGAATCTGCAGCTTACCGGCATCTGAACGCACAGAACGAAAAGCAGAAGCTGGAGAGGAAAAGTCGGACAGTGTTTTTGCTGTTATAAAAAACAAACAAAGCAATACCAAACATATGCACCACTTAAAGCATTTGTTCACATAGTGTTTCATACTATAATTTAAGGTGTGGTCTGCACTTTTAACTGCTCAGTAATACCCTTGCCGAAAACATCCGGATCATACATTTCTTCCGCCTGCACCGGCATGATAACGAAATTGCCGGGAGCAATCGCCTGCGCGGTGTAGGAAAGATGATAGTTACCGGCGGGCAGGTAATCGGAATAGAAGCGCACCGAATTATGACGCAGCTCCCTGTGGTAGAAACTCCAACGAGAAAAATTATAGGAAATCCAGTCAGAATATTTAAACCACCATGAACCACCGGCAGCTTTGAATTCTCCCTTATCGGCATCCACAACCGAAGACGTGGCGAGGTCGCGGTTCACAGGTTCAAGACCGCCCGGAACAGGATCATCAATAACTACAAAATTACGAGCGGAAGGCATGGACATAAATAAATCAACGCGCACCAGTTCGGATGTTTTTATTTCAAACGGTGATTTGAGCAATTCCCATTTACCATTACGTTCAACACTATATTCACGCCTTATTTCCATGCCGGAATTGGTGTGGCTGGTATATTCATCCAACGGCGCGAATTTAAGTCTGGTGGCGTAGTAAACCCTGCCCTCCCCTTCACGGGTTATCCTTGCTTCTGCGTTTCTACCAGGATCAGAACTTTCAAGGTTTTTGGTGAAGGTTATAGGCGCATCTTTCAAATCAGAAAATCTGGTTTCGCCAAATTTATTATCATCCAGGCTTACCGAAACTTCCATGCTTGGTTTTTTATTCTCATAGGCACGGGCATAATCAACCAGCCCGTTCATGCAGAACACATTTTCCTGTGTATTCTCCCAGAACGTCCTACTACCACGCGCCTGCGTAATCATCCGTACCAGTTTAAACGGTATATCTTCCACCAGTTCTTTGCCATATTTGCGCTCGCCAAGCTCAGCGAATGTTGAAAGTATGGCACAGTTTTCCCGCAGAGGAGTTGAAAGTATACGGCTATAGCTATCATCAAGCTCCTCGCTGAAAGCGAATTTTCCTGCTGATTGATCAGCGTGTGATAAAATCAGCTTTGCAACCTCATCAGCATATTTTTCGGCACCTTTTACATGCATAGTTGCCTGCACAAAATAATTTTGTCCGAACAGACTCATTTGTGGAACATGCGAACGATAACGCTCTAAATCCGCTATGGTAATTTTATTGTTTTCAGCAAGCGCAGCAAGAGCCACGGCGCGAACGGTCGATGCCATGCCTTTGTCATAGAAATCCGGATAGGTATCCTGTCTTAAAAAATTACCAAGATAATCATGTAGCTTGTCCTCAACTGCTCCAGGCACCGTGTAACCGCTTTTTCTCAGCCAATTAAAAGCAAGTGCCGTATACGCGCTTAAATAAGGATCGACATAGCTATCCTGTGGCACGAAATAAGCCATACCACCGTTTGGAGCCTGAAAACTTCCAGCTACCTTCAAGGTTTCATCCGGCAGTTTCTCCGCCTCTTTCCACTCAAAATCCTTAGGTATGTAGGAACGGAGATTACCATAATGAGAAGCCATGACACCTTTGGTAAGTATCTGCTCCCAGCACATATAAGGATAATCGCGCATATATTTGAATGCACCTTCGACATTACCGATAACAGAAGGAGATAGCACAATGCTCAGGTTACCTACATCCGTATGAATGTCTTCCGGAAATTTTATTGCTTCCGATATTTCACTTTCTGCAGTTGTTCCATAATTAGCCACAGTTTCAAGTGACCGCCTTTTGTTGATTGTAAGTTTATGCTCTATTGCATCTCCATCAACATCATCTCTGGCAGTTACAGTGAAATTAACATTTCCTTCGGTAATCTCAGAAACAGCATTAACCGCTTTGGTTTTTACAGGCATAAATACTGTCACGCGCTTGTAAGGTTCAATAGTTATTGTTTTCTGCAATGTTGCTGGATTTTCATTTTCATCCAGATCACCACCAGCGGTAATGTTAACCACAAGGTCGCGCTTTTCTTCAGTACGGTTCATTACGCTGAACCCAGCCTCGAAACTATCACCTTCTGTTACTTGATTAGGCATAACAGGACGGACTTCTGTCGGACGGTTGACTTTGAAATTGGCATCGCCCAGTCCCATCCGATCAGACGGCGTGACCGCCATAACCAATACCCGCCATCCTGTAAGATTGTCCGGCACTTCAAATTCAACTTTGGCATTACCATTTTCATCAGCTTTAATCGACGGATTCCAGTAGCTGACAAATTTGAAGAGATTACGCATGGCGAGGTCAGAGCCACCATCACCACCAGGGTTTGCGCCTTTCTTTTCGAATTTCTGGCGACCGACAAGACGAGTAAGCAGGCTATAATTCCGCAAATCCAGACTATCCAGTTTATAAAATCCTCCATATGGATCAAAATACGACTTTCCGCCTGCTATCAGATCAAACACTGACTCATCAAGAACAGCAACGGCAAACTCAACCGGTTCTTTTTTCCCTTTGAATTTTGGCTCGGCATGAAGATTAAGGCTGACCATTTCACGAGGTTTATAGACTTCCGCATCGGTTTTCGCAGTCACCAGCATTTCTTTATACGGATCTTTGATAGGCACAGTAACATAGCCTATCCGAAATGCCGGCTTTCCAAGATCAACCTGCCCTTCAACCGGTTTATCAACACGCGGAGAGAATACTACTACCGATAAATAAAACCCGGGAAGATAATCCGGTTTTACTTCAAATTCCAGCATTGGCGTGCTGCCTTCAAGCGTTTGCACGAAACTATCGATCACGCCATAACGCTCAATAGTTACCAGGGCTTTCGCACCCGGATATGGATTCTTAATCAGATAGCGCGCCTTGTCTCCCACTTTATAATCAGTTTTTTCCGGAATAATTTCTAAGGAATAATCATTGGCTTCATTCCACAAAACATGACCATTCCCTATGACATACATACTGATTTCAGTACTGTGCTCACTGCCTTTAGTGTCTTTTATTTTAGCAACCGCACGGTAATAACCCGGGTCTTTCGGTGTAAATTCACAGGCACTTGCTGCTTCTTTGGAATCACCGTCGCAGCTGGCAGCAGCAACCCACTCATTGGTAAATTCAGTGAGGTAAGCATTACCCGCACCTTTTACTTTAGCTGCTTTGGTTTCCTGTTTTTCAATAGTTATTTTAACATCAGTGCCTGCGATCGGATTTCCGCGCTCGTCAGCTACTATATAATTAATATCAGCCGGTTTGCCGGATTCAAATATCCAATCATTAGTCTTAAGCCCGACAAAACGGTCAACCCCTGCATAATCCGCATAAGACTGCGTGGCAACATATTTACCACGTTCGTCCTGCACCGCACTTTCAAACATCAGACGACCATAATAGATGTTCTGCTTAGGTAATTTGACAGTGATTTTGTTTTCGCCCTTGCCATCCACACGGTCAATTTTCTGGAATACCTGGTTTTGTCCGGAATTTCCCGTGTAACTGCCGAAAATGAACTCCTTAGCAACAGGATTTTTTGAAGAAAATATTTTGCTTTCAAGCATTGCCGTCACGCGGATATTGGCATCGCTATAAGCCCCACCGGAATGGAGTTTTGCCTGACTTGCCACTTCTACTTCCTGCTCTACCCGAAACAAATCGCCTCCAACCTGATTTGTGACTTTAAACGGTGAAGGAGTAAAATCGCTAACCAATACCCGAATCGGGAACCATGTGAATTTACCTTCTACCGGTTTCTGATTTTCCGCTTCCCCATAATCCGGCGATTTGGTGTTGGCAAAATCAGCTGTCAGGCGGAATTGATACCAGCCGACAGCACTCTGCTTTGCAACCATGAATTCTCCAGAATATGCGCCAAAATTATTCAGCGATATGCCTTTAACTTCATGAACTTTATTGCCAGTCGGGTCAATTATTTCAATATTATATCCGTCTTTCGGAGCAGCGGTCAGAGCATTGTTATCCTGATTGCGAACATAAAACTTATATTGAATTGTATCTCCGGCACGATAGATACCCTGCGCGGTCGTACCCCATGTTTTTATATGCCCGTAACGCTCCTTAGTGTCGGAATAAACGCTTTCGCCAACTGAACGGTAATAATCAATAAGAAACGAGTTATTGATAGGCATGACCGCCAATTCACCGGCTTTATCAACACGGATGAACAGAACATCATCTTCATCTTTCCAGTTTTTATATAATTCAAGATCGGGATCGAGTTTCTCTGTACCGTCCAATATGGCAACACCACCCTCCGATGTTACTGCTTTTGACAGAGTATCTTTGCCACTGCCAAACTCACTTATTTTGTCTTTATATATACTGACCTTCGCATTCGCAACCGGTTCGCCGGTTGCCATATCCGTCACCCAGACAACGCTATTGAAATGCCCCAGTTTTACATGTAGCTGGTATGGGGTCACTTCCGCAAACAAGCGATGTTCGGCCGGATATTTTTTAACCGGAGGATCAGTTTCAAGATTTCCATAAACAACTCCACTTTTGCCGCCAAGCATTTCGCGGACATTAAAAGGAACTGCAAACTGAACATCCTTTACTTCTGGAATTTCCTGCACCGAAGATAACCCTGATTTCACACCATCGGCGGTGAGGCTACGGTAATTGAACGTAGTTTTGTTTATGTTATTTACATAAAGTGGAACTTCGCTATCAACTTTTCCCTCAATAACGGCATCATTATGTATAATCTCAAAATTCGGCTTGCGGTGATCGGTCTTGAACGCAAGGTCAATTGAATCAAACAACGGGCGGTCAAATTCATCTCTGATATCAGTATCCGGCACATCAACAAAAAACGATTTTATCCAGTACCAGATTTTCTGAAAAATATTTCTACCGGAATCTTGACTTGTTAATTTGTATTCCGTTGCAGCCTTGATTCCTGCCGGTATGTAGATGTCATATGTTCTATCTTTTTCATGAGCCTGCGTTAAGCGTGAATAATCATCACCATCACCCCAGATATCAGAACCATATACGTTAATATTCAAGCTTGGGCTGAAAGTGATATTATTCTTGATCTGTGAACGGAAAACAGGAGAACTGAAAGAAAGCGAACTGCTTGCCATAGGATTGCACAGTTCCGGTTGTTCTTTTCCTGGTTCAAACAACAAAATCTTCCCATCATTTGCCGTACATTTAACACCAAGGAATTTAAATTCCGGAAATGTTTGGAAACGCACAACTTCCCTGTCACCTATCCCCTTTTCTTCTCCAAGCGCGGAAATAAGCCCGGGTTTAACTTTAAGACTCATAGCACTGTTAAGAGGCAGCTCTTCTTTTGGCGAAATCAACCAAACCCGACGCGCTTCTTCTCCGCCTTTGCTGCGCAAATCCTCATCGGATTTCTGAGGTTTGTTATCCTTAAGAACCGCAACCGTTTTTGTGCCAGGTATCGGTAAATATGCCGGTGGTTCGTTATCATCGGGATCAGGTTCAGCTTTTATTGTAAAGCTTGTTCCCGTATCTGCATTCTCATCTGCACTGATCGTAAGAGAGGATTCTACTGATTTACGGGTTACTGAATGATTAAATGTGATTCTGACAACCGGAGTGCCAGGTGAGAGCCATTTCCTGAACCAGGAATAGCGAACATCCGGACGTTCTGTAGTAAAGTGGTGATTGAATGCTTCTTTGATAAGCTCACCATCCAGAGTTTTGATCCCGGGTTTGACCAGTATTTTGTAGCTGGTTGCCACTTTCAGCTGATTCTTTTCATCCAGATTGCAGGAAAGAGCTGAAGTATTAAGCCAGCGCCACTCACACTCCAACTTTGGTGTAATCTCAACCGGAATTTCTTCCGCTGTTCTCTCCATCTTGCCAAGAGGCACAACGGGACGGTTGAATTGAATGACAATCTGTCGCCCGACCGGAACATCTTCGCCATCAGGAGTAATACGTAAAATTTTCAGTTCTTTATTTTCAGAAAATTCTGCAGAGTCAAAAGCAGCAATTACCGGAAAAGCTAGGAGAGAAAGAGTAAAAACCAGAGCAAGAAAACGCATAGGATTACTTGAATTATATTTTTTGTGTCGCGGATAATATCGTATCTTTAAATTTTATCCACTAGTTTATGATGTAATATTTTTTTACTTTTGGAGTTTTAAAAAAATATCATATTAATTTAGTTAGACTTGATTGATAAAAGTAGTAACTTCCTGTAATAGTGCTATACACTTAATTTGCAAATTTGCTTGCGAGAAAGGTGCTTGATTCCATGTCAAAATATACATTAGCGGCTGTCATTTTGTCTATCGGCGGTATATTCGCCGGACTCTCTGCCTTCGGCTTGGTTAATCACAATTATTTCCTCAGTCTCGAGGGAATTATTATTGTTCTCGGTGGCACGGTGGTTAATGCTTTCATGAGCTCGCACAAGGAAGATGTGTTAAAAGCATTTTCAAGCATTAGGAACATGCTGGAAAAAGTGGAAAGTACCCGCAGTGTTTTGCGAAGGAATATATCGCAGCTTATAAGATGGTCGTATATTTTGCAGGCTGAGGATTTTATAGGCTTGGAAAAAGCAACAATAGACAAGATCAACGATCCGCTGATGCGCTACGGGATGGATTTAGTGCTTACTGCATATCCAGCGGATAAGGTGCGTGAAATGATGCATAATGCCGTTGATGCTGAGTTTGAGAGGCGTTGCGCCCCGGTCACTGTGCTACGCAATATGGCAGCAACAGCTCCTGCCTTCGGCATGGTCGGGACTTTGATTGGTATGATGATAATTCTTAATAGTGTTGGCACTGACCTTGCCAGTATCGGAGGCGGACTTTCAGTGGCGATGCTCGCCACTCTCTACGGTCTTTTAATGGCACGCCTGATCTGCCTGCCAGCAGCGGATAAGCTGCTCAAAAAAGAAGAAGATTTGTTTTTCCATAACTGTATGATGAGCGAAGGATTTGCCCTGCTTGCTGAAAAACAGAAGCCATTTTATATGCAGGATAAGCTTAACAGTTTCCTTGAACCTTCTCGACATATCAACTTTGATGACCGTGTGCATCTCTCATCGCGTTATCAGTCGAAAATGGCTGAAAATGTGGCTTAGATAATGAGACGGCGACCTAAAACCTTTCTGCAGAAATTTTCAAAAGGTCATGATGACCACATCGATTCATGGCTGATAAGCTACGCTGACATGATTACCCTGCTATTCATAGTAGTGGTAATTGCTATTCCAGTTGCCATGAATAAAGAAAATACGAATACTGAAGCTCCCCGCGGTGAACCGGAACATCCTTATTATGTGTCTGACCATACCGGCTTGCTCGCCGTTAACACCATTTATGACGAAGCTTATCGTTCACTGGTCGGTATTATTATAAAAAATAATGCAGATGAAGATATTGCCGTAGAAAAAACCGAAACCGGCATGTGGCTTGATATTTCTGTGCCATTCATTTTTGAAGAAGGTTCGGCCTTTATTCGTGATGAACAAGCGGAAATGGTTAAATCGCTTATCCGCTCCATCAGAAATACTATACCAGCTAAGTCTACGGTCGAGGTGGAAGGATATACCGATGACACACCGCTTGTAGAGAGTAAATATGCCAATAACTGGGAATTATCTTCCATGCAGACAGCGCGTATTGCAGGACTGCTTATTGACAGTGGAATTGATGCTAATAATCTACGCATAACCAGCTATGCCGGCAATTCACCCATCGTCCCTAATCTTGATGAATTTGGACGACCAATTGACAAAAACCGTATACGTAACCGGCGCATAGTAGTAAAAGTTTCCGTGCCAGCACCTGCTAAAAATCCGCGTAGCTTATAATTTTTTTAGCTCCTCCAATCGCTCATCACGCCCGCAACCGCTGCGGTAGCGTTTATAATGGTCTTTGCTTTTGATGTAGAATTCCTGATGATAATCCTCGGCTGGATAGAATACTGAAGCTTCCTTGATGATTGTTGCTATGGGTTTGCCAAATTTCTTTGCAATTTTTTCTCTGGATTCTTCAGCAAGTTTTTTCTGCTCGCCATCATGAGTGAAAATTCCCGCCAGATATTGCGAACCTTTATCGCAGAATTGACCATTTGGATCCAGCGGATCGATATTCTCCCAGAAAATATCCAGCAATTTATTATAATCCACCTGTGCCGGATCATAAGTTACTGCAATCGCTTCCAAATGACCGGTTCCACCAGTTGAAACCTGCTCATAAGTTGGGTTTTTAACATGACCGCCAGTATAACCGGAAACTACTTTGCTAACGCCGGGAATATTTGCAAATTGTGGTTCCATACACCAGAAACAACCTCCGGCAAAAGTTGCAGTTTTAGTAGTTGTGTCAGCCATAACAGCTCCTGTGCTTAATAATAAAAATAATGCTGAAATCATACTATAGATTTTTTTCATATTATCCCTCTTTTGGAACAAATTTAAGTGCCACGCCATTGTTGCAATAACGGAGTCCAGTCGGCTTTGGGCCGTCTTCAAATACATGCCCTTGATGACCGCCACATCGAGCGCAGTGATATTCCGTGCGCGTGGATAGCAATTTCCTGTCAACTCGTGTTCCTATATTTTCTTTAATGACATCAAAAAAGCTCGGCCAGCCAGTGCCACTATTATATTTTTGTGATGAATTAAATAATTCATGCCCACAAGCCGCACAAACAAATATTCCATCACGCTTTTCATCATTGAGTGGACTGCTAAACGGGCGTTCAGTACCTTCTTCACAGAGAACATTATAAGCATCCGGTGAAAGTTTTTCTTTCCACTGCTCTTTAGCTTTTTCTGGCTCATTTTTCATAAACATACCTTCTTTGGCTTATTAAGCCTTCATTTATAAGGTTATAAGTAACCAATGCTTAATTTTCCCTATTTACGTAACTTTTTTTACATTATACACTAATCTTTATTTTTGCTTATAAATTTAAAATTATTTTTTGGAGATCATTTGTTATGAATAAAACTTTAATCGTTGCTGCCCTTGCTGGAATATTCATCGCTGGTGTCGCAAATGCTCAGGATCAACTGCCTGGCAGCCAGAAGACCAAATGCTATGGTCTGCGCAAAATCAAAGATGAATGCAAGTCAGGAGGTGGTGATGAGCAAAGATGTTCCGGTGAGTCTAAATATATTAAAGACCCTAATGAATGGAAATTAGCTTATCCGGCTACTTGTGCAAAACAAGGTGGCAGTCTGTTGTCGCCTGCTGAACTGTTGTCATCTACCGAAAAATAGACGGAATATATTCCGGCAGTAAGCTTTAAAGAGGATATAACGAGCGGTGAAGCTTATTCTTAGCGAATAGAGTTAATTGACTGGAAATCAAGCTGTTGGGCAATGTTCAGTTTCTGCATTTCACTCAAGTTGGAAACTGTTACATCCAACTGGTTAAATTGCTGAATCACAGCGTTATCATTGCTGTTCTGGATAGTGGTTGCGAAAGTGCTTGTATTAATTATAACATCAACACCTGCTGCTGCCGCAGCGTCCTGAACAATGTCAGCGGGAGAGTTATTTTCAGCAAGATCGCTTCCTTCAGGAATAACATCAGGAAGCACTTCATTTTCAGGTAGGATATCAGATGTCAATTTAGCAATACTTGGCATATCATCCCCTAAAGCACTATTTCTTTCCAGAATGGAAGATCTGATTGTCGCAGTGTGTTGTAAAACACCATCAACCAGAGTGCTACTGGTTATAACAAAGTCAAAATCCAACGAACCAATGCGGAGTCCACCGCGAAGACCCGCAAGCTCATCACCACTTACTTTGTTTGCATCGCTAAATCCAAACTCTTCAACTTCATCCACGAAGTTCGAGTTGGCATAAGAATTACCAGCCATCCCAGCAAGAATTGTGAATGACAAAAGTGACGCAGAAAACATAGACATAAAATTTTTCATTAGTAATACCCCGGCATGTAAGCAGTTGTGAGACCTATGGAAGCAAGATCCCTATCATTTAAATTAACATTGAACCGCGCTTGAAGATGCGAAGCCCACTTATCTTTAGAATTGAACGATTGCCTTGCAACCTTCATGTCATCATGAACAATAAAAAGAATTCCATTCCACTGTTTTTCAAAATCATCGCGACTAAGAACATGCTTGCCCTTAGATGAATCAAGTATCAAAACAGAATCTGCATTGACACCGGCTATAACTACAAAATGCGAATATCCTTTTGGACTTATCAAGGCTATTGCAGGAATTTTCGCCTTAACCAGTTTATCCAGAGGTGCGCGATAACCATCGGCCGTATAACCAATTGAGGCCAGATAACTACGCATATCAAGCAAGGAGAAACCCTTTTTCTTAATCGCTTCCTGATCACCAACTTCATACATCGACTTCAGGACATCACCTTCATAAGCATCATGCCCATAAAATTCCTTAAGCAAGGTAGCAAGTGCCGCTGAACCGCAGCTATAATCATATTTCTGTTTGGAAACACCAGTGAAACGCTTTTCCACTATGCTTTTAGTCGGAACATTGTATTCACCGCCGCCCGCGCCAAATACATTCACCGGCATTGCGAAAGCAGAGCCAGGCGTGCTACTCATCATCAACGCCCCAATGCTTAATAATACAGGTATATTTTTCATGTTAAAACCTGAATTACTGGTTCATCTCAACATTGACTATTGTGCTACTTTGTATAAGTACGTTATTTCCACTATTTTGAATTACGTTGACAAGACCGCTGTTGCTGTTGAAAGCACCTTCAGAAATCACATTTCCGCCGGTAACGCTGTTATTTACTGTGTTATTTGAGCTGGTACCCATCAGATAGCTGGTGCTTGTCGGGCTGAATGCGCCACGGCTTTCATCAAGATCTTCTGTTGACATGGAACTTGCGGTTTCAAACCCATCACCTTCATCTTCCGATTTAACTTCAGAAACGACAACATTGCTGCCTTCCTCAGATTGAGTGCTCACCACTGATACTTCCACTGATATTTCGTTTACGGCTACTACTTCTTCATCAGAAGCTGATACTTCATTTACCGATACTACTTCTTCATCAGCAACGGATGTTTCGTCTACTGATGTTTCATTTGATATTTCATCAGATTCAACTTGCTCAACAGGAGCGGCCTGCTCAAAAGTTTCGGTGCGCTGGGCAGATTCCATCTGTTCAACAACCCCACCTAACTGTTCCAGCTCATCCTGCGACAATATATCAAATACACCATTTTCTGCCTGAGTCTTGGCAATTGCAGAACCTGCTACCAGAAAACCTGTGGCTCCAAGCAACATTGAAATTTTTATAAATGATGATTTCATAACTTACCTCTAACTACTTTACAGACTTTGATATTGAACCAGAAGAATCCCCGAAAGCTGGGGAGAGCAATAAAGCCCTCCCCCACTTTGGGTTTTATGTAACTATAATATTAAACCAATACTATAGAGCTACATCACCAACAGAAACTACGATTGACTGCTGGTTAACAGAGTTAATACCAGTGTTCTGGTTAACAGCGTTCAAACCGCTAGCTGAGCTGAATGCGCCTTCGCTAACGTTGTTGCCTTCATATGGGCTACCATCACCCAATGTAACGGTCACAGATGAATCACCAACAGCAGCTGCCAGAATAGAAGCACCTACGTTGTCGTTACCTTTGAACACATTGTTATCATGAGAAGCATCAACATCAATGTCACCAGTAGCTATATCAACATTGCCGTTGTTTGAATCAGCAGTGTTGTATGAATCAGTGTCATTGTTTGAATCGTTGGTGTTACCAACGTTTTCACTGTTGTTGTTAGCTTGATCATTAGATGAATTATCCTGAGAAGCATCAATTGCGATATCACCAGTGGTTATAGAGGTGTTACCATTGTTGTTAGCTTCAGAGTGATTATCCTGAGAATTATCTTGAGAAGCATCAACTGCGATATCACCAGTGGTTAGAGAGGTGTTACCGTTGTTGTTAGCTTCAGAGTGATTATCCTGAGAATTATTCTGAGAATTATCCTGAGAAGCATCAACTGCGATATCACCAGTGGTTACAGAGGTGTTACCATTGTTATTAGCTTCAGAATGGTTATCATTGTTGTTAGCTTCGCTGTTGCCATTGTTGTTAGCTTCAGAATGGTTATCCTGAGAAGCATCAACTGCAATATCACCAGTGGTTAGAGAGGTGTTACCGTTGTTGTTAGCTTCGCTGTTACCATTGTTGTTAGCTTCAGAATGGTTATCATTGTTGTTAGCTTCAGAATTACCATTACCAACGTTTTCGCTGTTGTTGTTAGCTTGATCATTGGATGAATTATCCTGAGAAGCATCAACTGCAATATCACCAGTGGTTAGAGAGGTGTTACCGTTGTTGTTAGCTTGATCGTTAGATGAGTTATCATCATTAGATGAGTTATCCTGAGAAGCATCAACTGCGATATCACCAGTGGTTACAGTGGTGTTGCCGTTGTCGTTAGCTTCAGAATTGCCGTTACCAACGTTTTCGCTGTTGTTGTTAGCTTGATCGTTAGATGAGTTATCATCATTAGAAGAATTATCCTGAGAAGCATCAACTGCGATATCACCAGTGGTTACATCGGTGTTGCCGTTGTCGTTAGCTTCAGAATTACCGTTACCAACGTTTTCGCTGTTGTTGTTAGCTTGATCATTAGATGAATTATCCTGAGAAGCATCGATATCACCAGTAGCTACATCAACGTTACCATTGTCGTTAGCTTGGCTATTGCCATTGTTGTTAGCTTGATCATTAGATGAATTATCCTGAGAAGCATCGATATCACCAG
>ERZ1292630.402-Hain-H41-02um-R3-402-length-46058-cov-8_pt1 | contig 42369 bp, 18 predicted proteins | sample MGYA00564408_ERZ1292630 | MGnify/ENA primary metagenome ERZ1292630 (study PRJEB36523, sample SAMEA6512641) | groundwater metagenome | collected 2019-01-08 | study: AquaDiva: Metagenomics assemblies of 32 groundwater samples
TTCCAACCGTTCATCCCGATATTTTACACGGGAGGATGTTCGGTTCCCTTTGTGTGAAAATCCCCATCTTCTTAATCACTCTCCGGAAGCAAAAGGCGCGTTTTGTTTCTACTAGTGCCTGGGTCGGCGTGGATAAAACACCCACACGTGTTCCTGTGAGTACAGTGGTCGCACGAGCGGGAAGAGACCGGATCACACGCCTGCCCTCTTCTCTCTCCCCGTGTGATCGTGTGACCGAAATAGCGCCATTTCACACACACAACACGACCAAAGCAACGACAGCATTCTTCCAACGGTTCAGCGTTCCAATGTGTGAAACGGCCCGCTGCTAGACCCGAAAAGAAAGTATCCCTTTTTGAAAAAAAAATCAGAGATGGAGGTGGGAGAGAGAGAGAGAGACAAAGGAAGAGCGAACACCGTGTGGGGACAACGTGTTTCGGCTCGAGGCGACGAGAGAGATCTTTGCCAAAAAGAAGAACGCACCGATGGTATTCCTCTTCGTCGGTTCTAAACAAAAAAAAAGATAGCAACAGTGCTTTGGAGCAACTCCACTTGCGATCACGCCGCGGATATCGTTTCTACATCGCTCAAGTCGAAAGGCAGAAACTGAACGCCGTCGCCATTGTAGAACTTTGTCTGGAACTCGACCCAATGAAGGCGCAGGGCGTGCAAGAACGCGCTGAGGGACTCCATCAACAATAGGACCCCCAACGTCGCCGACAGCCACACAGCGAAGCCTACGAAGATCACGATGCCGTAGCCGCCGTCCAAGCCGACCGTCTTGAGGAACGCGAAGTTCCAAAACACGTCCGACAACTGCGCGTGAGCGAGACTCAGTGCCCACAGACGAAGGTACGACGCGGTGTTGGAGATGCAGCCCAATACGAATTCGATGGTGTGGATGATTTGATGGATCATGATCTCCGAGAAGTCGAAGTGATGTTCGTCCACGTCGGTGTCGTGGGAAGGGTGCTCGTCGTGGCTGTGGCCTGACGACAACGACGGCTGCAACTCGTGGGTGTCCTCCCCAGATTCTCCGTCGTGCCGAGGGTGATCGGACGTGGCCATGCCATGAGCCTTCCTGGCTAGCACACGCTTCGCGTTTTCCGTGTACTCAAGATACGGCACGACGCCGAGCAGAATTGGGACCATGAAAAGAGCGATTAGGAGGAGGATCACCTGGATCGTGGCCTGCCCGGAATAGAGCGGCTGGGTGATCGTCCCAGGTGCTAAGAAGAAGTTGGTCATTGTCTCCAAGAGCGACGGCGCGAGGTTCGTGTTGGGCCACGGCGTCAGCCACTTGATCACAATCATCAGCGCCATGTAGCCGAAGGTGCACGTGAGAAAAACGATCTCAGGAATGAATCGAAACCAAAGATGCTTCCAGTCCTCGAAGTAGATGTAGTTCATCATGCTAATGATGAGTCCGACGAGCATTTGGATCACCCCCACCACGATGGCGCACTTCATTTTCACGCTATTGTAAAACTCGAGTTTGTTTTCCGTTTCACTCCAGGCAGAGTCGACACCAAAGATGACGGGGCTGTTCGGCTTGACGTTGGTGACGCCGTTCGGCAGCATCGGGTGGACCACGCCGCCAGGTCCGTTGGGCGGGAGATCGGGCCAAGCGTACCCGGATGTGAAAATTTCAGTTGAAAAGCCGAACATGTCGTTGTACAGAATGCCAATGTACGTGGCGAATAAGCCCATCGCGAAGAGCAAGTACCGCCCCCCAAAGATCATCGCGACGATCTCGTTGAGGCGTCGACCCTCCAGCTTCTTTTCCACAAAAATCAAACCCGCGGCGAAGAGCGTCAACATGAGCCCGTGTCCCACATCACCAAACATGATGCCGAAGAGGTACGGGAAAGTCACGATGGTCAAGACGCCTGGGTTAGCCTCCTTGTACCGGGCAATGCCGTAGCTGTCAACGATGCCTTGAAACGTCTCCGTGAACCGGTTCGTGCGGAAGAACGTTGGGGGACGTTCTTTCGTGGCGATGCGCGTCAATATGGTCCGAACTTGCGCGCCGCTGGACAGTTCACCATCGCGAAGGGCCTTCTTGACATTGTCCAGATCGGCCAAAGGACACCACGCGCGCGCGATGACCATCGTGTCTTTAAACGTCAGTAAGTTCATCACGGAGAAGATGCCCTTTTCGGTGAGCACGTAGCGACGCCACTGATACACGTTCTGCGCGACGCCGGACAACATCTTGCGGCGTGTAACTAAGTTTTGGGCTCGCGCGTTGTTCAGTTGCTCCAGGCGCTCCTCGCATGATTCCCTCATCGCGCGGCCCTCATCGGCGGTGCTCGCGTGCGGGTGCACGACAGCGCCGCAAGAGTCGCACAGCTTCTTCAACTTGTCTCGCAGCAGAGCGGAGCCGAAGAAGAGCGAAAAGACGTGTTTCATGATGACGGTGTTGCCGCCCAACGGGTTCGCGAAAGGCTCGTCGATTTCGTCCATCCGGAGCACGAGGTTACCACGGGTAATGCGGTAGACGAGACGTTCGAACACGTCCACCTTATCGCGCGGAATGACGCCGGCGACGACGTTAAGGCCGCTGGGAATCGTGGAACCACTTGGGCTCGACGTCGCCGAAGTCGACAATGCCGAAGCGGAAGGCAGCTTCACGTGCGCGGCGACGCGGGTGTGCATCAGAACCTCCAGCTGCTCCCGCGACGTGTTGAACTCAGCGGTGAGCTGCTCGTACTGCAAATTGAGCTCTTTCACGTCTGCAACGACCGCTTCCACTTGTCGCTCCAAGACGGCCAAATTGTCAATGTCGACGTTCTCCAGCGACACGTAGGTGATGCGCGACGCCGTGATTTCGTCTTGAAGAAACCGAACCTTTCGCTCCAAGTCGTCAGTGCGGCGCAGTTCACCTGCAAAGTGGCGTTGAAATGCGTTGACGTTGCCGTTCAGGTCGACGAACTGCACCAATCCAAGCTGACCGATGCGCTCGATGGAGTCGTGGGCCGCCTCACGTTGCATGTGGAGCTCGATCATGGTCATGTCCTCCGACCGCCAGATGCCTCCAGCCGGTTCTTCCGTGGCTTTTTCTAGAAGCTTGCCGGCATGGGGATTGAGCGGCGGGGGGGACATCGAATAATTGGTGTGGTCTTCGGCTACGTCAATGAATTCAACCACCAGCCTCGGCGAAAATAAAAAGAGAGATAAATTGAGAGTTACGGTTAGTAGATCGCCAACGTGTTGGACCCTTGCGCGATAAATAGAACCAGAGGATATGCTTTTGCGATTGGAGATTCGAAGTCGGTGGACCTTGAGTGATGGTGTAGTTACACTGTGTGATTATCAGTCTGAAGTATTTGGAAGAATATTCGATCACAACATAATGCAATTTTCCCTGAGGATCCACACCACCTCCCTTCCCCATGAAAGGCACACACTTTCTTTTTTTCAGATTCTGGTGCCGCAACAAACAAGGATTGCGAGAAGAAGAAGAAACTCGGTAGTGTTCGAGAGAAACGGAGACAGTGAGAGGAAGAGAGGGAGGTAGATAGAATGGATGTCACGAGAAGAGGTGGGGTGTGTTTGAGTCGTCGTCGTCGTGATGGTGACACCGCGCTGCTTGATTGCAGTAACGGCCCCAACCTAGAGCACACGAGAGATTGGGGAGGGCAGGAGGGAGCGGGAGAGGGAAGCGACGAGATGTGTCGTGGGGGAGATGAACGTAGGATAGCCGCAGCGCGAAAGAGAAAACCAGAAAGAGTGACACGCGACGGAATGTGAGAGAACTGAGAAGGGGGAGTGTTTGTGGGACGAGAAGGGAAAGTGAGAAGAAAAGAGTGATAGATACGGGGAGAGAAGGAGACAGAGAGAGAAGAGGACTAGTAAAAATGATCCGAGGCGCCAAAAAAGAGATGAAGGAATACGGGGAGACCAAAGGAAATCAGCGCTCGTGTGACGGCCCGGGTACGGCCGCAACATCCGCGACGGCGCAGAAAGTCGAGGGAAAGGAAAGTTGCGAACGGTGTACTAAAAGAAAATAGGAAGGAAGGAAATTAGGAGGGCTTCCTATCCGATCACCTTCGCTCGTCTCTGCCCTCCACCACCATCGGCAGGTATTCCTCCTCCAGCCGCGTTGCCGCTACTGGGCGGCGACGACGTCACCTTGAGTGCCGAAGGAAGTGCCATCATCAGAGGCAGAGGGGACGCGGTGGAACCCGTCGACCCTCCCCGTTCGTCGTCCACGGGTGGACCACCACCGCTGCCGCCTTCGCCCGCCATCGGGGGGAACACGAAGGGCGGGCGGTCGTGCGCCGCGCTCACGGCATGGCTTGACGGACCGTCGCCGTGGCCGCGCGCATCCTCCCCCGCTCCGGCTTCGTCGTCGTCGTCGGACGGCGGCTCTCTCGATCGGTCGCGGACGAGGAAGGGAATGGAGTCATATTCCGTCGTCGGGCCCCGTAGCAGGCGCGGCCACCGCCACGATGGATGCTTCTTCTTAAACGTCACCCGAAGACACGGGCCGCAGAGCGCGATGGGCGCGATAAACATGTCCCGCTTCGCGGCCTGGATCACCCGAGCGGCGGCTTCGAGCTCCGCCGATGACGAGGAATGGCCAGGCAGCGTCGCGGCGCGGTGCAACGGCGTGTTCGTTATGGACGTGGGGGAGATGCCAGCCGATCGCTGCGCGACTGCGCCTCCAAATGCGGCGGCGTTGGGAGACAGATGCCACGCGGGCGTGCCCTCGACGTCGTCAAATAGGTGCAGCGTCACGGAGCAGTACTTCAACTTCGTACTCGGGGGTGTGACACTCAAGCTCATCGGGGATGCCGATGCCGCGGCGACGGAGGAGTTGTTCATCAACGTGAGGCTCGGGGTTGAGTTCTCGTGATGAGATCCCCGCCCCCCCATCGCGGCGGCGGCATCCATCAGCGGCGTCGGCGCCTTGGGACTGTGCGCGGTGAACGTGTCGTTGTACCGCACGGTGAACGGCGCGTCGAAGTGGTATCCTAACGCGTTCGTGCACGGGCGAATCTCGAGGACGATGGTGTGGTCCGGTCCGTGGTACCAGACAACTGAATTGGGAGGGCTGAACCCCATGGTGTTGTACCACTTGAAGGTGGGTAACGAATGCTCGGGCATGGCGTCGACGACGTTGCGGGCCCGTGGGCTTTGCGTGAGCGAAGCGTGGTGTGGCGACGCGGCGGGTGATCCACCTTCCGTCTCCTCCTCGACGTGAAACGCCTCGATCTCCCCGTCAGCCAACCCGCCGTCGTCATCCTCGTCTAACACGGGAACGTCGTCCAGCATAAACGACGCATTGGTGACCGAGCCCCGGTGGTCGGCCTTGTGGCCGCCCAGTGCCGCTGCGGTGCCCCCTGGGAGGGGCTGCATTTGAGGCGTGGTGGCTTCACACATTTGTATGATGCCGTTCGTGCGGGGAGGGGGGAGATCGGCCCGCAGGGCAAGGCGCATTTTTCGCTCGTCGGCTTCCTCTTGCGCAGTCTTCGCAAGAGACTCGCCTGCGCCTGGAAGTTGAATGGGCCGACGCGCCTGCATTTGCGCAGGGGGTAACATGGGCTGCTGATGCGCCAGGCGAACGCCGCCGGTCGACACTGGACCAGCGGTAGGCGGCTCCAAACTGTTGTTGCTCGAAAGCGACTGACCCGAAACGACGGCGGACGTCATCGGCTGCGGCGACGTGGCGGGGTTCAACGCCGGCGATGTCAATGGTGCACCCAGTCCTCCTTCACTCGAGGATTGCGTCGCGGTCGCCCCCGGCCTACGAATGGCTGGCGGCGGCATCCCGTCGGCGGCTTTTGGTAACAAGGCGGCAGTTGACACCGGCGCCGTTCCAGGCGGTGTGACCACAGACGGAACGCTGTCGCCGCTGAGGGTGCGAACGTTGGCGGGGTTTTGGATACTTTGATTGTCGTCTTGCTGGCTGCGGCAACCCTCTTCGTTGATTTTATTCACATCAGAAAATTCGCTTTTTGGAGGTGCTGCCTTTTTGCGCGGACTCGCGGAAGCGCTGCCAGATTTCGTGCCGTCCGGGCGGTAGATTGCCGCTCTGCCACCCCCACGTTTTCGGTGACTGGCGGTCTCGTCCTCGGTCACACTTGCACAGCAGCCCATTTTGTTTGCGCCTTTTCGACTAAAAAAAAGTAGACTCAGAAAAGAAAAAGAAAGAAAAGAGTGAAGGACACGGAAAAGGGAGGAGAGATCAGGAGGAGAAACAGAGGAAACCAACGCCAGAAAAGGGATGAGAGGGGTTTCCCTTGGGAGGGTGCGGTCAACGCAAAAAGCATGCGAAGGTATCACAATGATATCAATCGTCGGTGCCCTCCTCGTATGTTTAGGTGCAGAAACAACGAGGTGGCGCTACCCGCGGAAAGGGCGAGAGACAAACCGAGAGTGCGTGTGAGCGTCATGCCGCTAGTGTCGCCCGAGTGCCACTCGTGATCTGCCTCGACACCATTTCAGCGCGTCGCTTCGTCCACCGCTGGTATGCTTCCATTGGCCGCAGCGCGGCCCACACCTCCTCCTCTCGCGGGTTGCCATCTAGGACCACGGATTTTAGCTCCGGCATGCCGTCGAAGAGGGCGGCGTCAATGGCGACGAGGCCCAATGCGGCGGAATTGGCGGCCGACGGCGATGACACCGCCGTGGATTGACAGCCCACCGTCAGGGTCCGAATGGAAGGCAGCCCAACCGACGCGTCGCCCAAGGATAGCGTGTGGATGGCATTGCCGCTGAGGTCGAGCGAGAGCAACTTCGCAAATGGCAGCGTCCACGGCGGGTTGCTGCTGCTGCTGACCCCCCCAGTGGAAGTAGAGGAAGGCACGCCGCGGAGAAAGCATGCCGGCCACCGCACGGTAGCGCCTCGCCACGCCAGAGAGGGTTGCCTGGATGCTGCGGGCGGAGTCGCTGTCGCCGCTGGTGCTACCCCGGAGGAGCTGAACTGACCAAACGGCCAAGCGTCGATCCGATTGTACGACAAGTCGAGAGTGACAAGGGCCATCGGCGCGGCCGACGGGGGCACGACCCAAACCAAGGCGTCCATCACGGCGGCGTCGATGCCCGTCGCCCCAAGGCCCGTCGTGAATCTCGCGCTGCCATCCCCAGAACACCGTAACGCGATCGCATTGTGCGACAAGTCCAAGTGTTTCAGTTCGGGGAATGAGGCGAGCAGCAAGATCGGCAGCGACGCGATGCGGTTGTGACTCAACGTCAGCTTCTCGAGCGGATACCGATGAAACGGTCGCCCCCCCATCTGCACCTCCTCGACAAGACCGTCCTTGGGAGCTGCCGCCGCGGCGCTGGTCAAGGACGCGACATGGGCTTCCACTAGCGGCACGAAGTCCATCCCCTTTCCCGTCGTCGGCGGCAACAGGCCTTGCGAGGCGGACATGGCCATCGCGGCAATATCCACGATGGCGTTGTGACTCAGGTCAAGCGTCTTCAGCGTGGTTAGGACGCACGGAGGCGGCGAGATCATCCTCTCCGGTATGGAACAGAAAAGCGCCAAGGGAATCGCACCTTTGAGCTTACCAGGACTACAGGCGATCGACTTTAACCGAAGGTCACCACCTGCCGGCACCCGGGGAGGAGCTGCACCCGCCGGAGGCCGAGCCGGCCCTCCCTTTGAAGGAGCCGTGGCAGTCGTCGTTGTGCCGACGGCAGACTTGGCTTGGGTTTCATCCTTCCGGTTGAGCGCGTCTACGAGGAAATTCCAGTCGTCGAAGTCGATGCCGCCGATGTTGAGCATGCCCGTGCTCTTCGCCAGCTTGAATCGTTCCGTGGCTTGGCCATTGCCCATGATGTTACTTTTGTCAATGGCAATAGCGGAAACGGGAACAAGGACGGTCGCGCCCTCTTTTTCACGATAAAAAGGCCGACTCAGAGGAGGAGGGGGGAAAGACCATGGTCGAAAGTGGTGATGACGCCACCAAGTAGGAGCATCCACCAGGGTTGGCTTTGATCCGAGTACGAAAAACTACGTCTTCCCATCGTCTTTGCGCGCACTTTGGCACAGCGCATGGTTACACAAACCCACTATTGACATGTAACACCAATACATGCATCACAGGGGAGTTGCCTGCCCTCTGCAAAAACAAGGCGGTGAAGTCGGGAGGAAACGCATGTGACAATGGAAACATCTAAAAAACAAGGAAAAAAAACCCCCCTTCATCGTTAGTGACGACGGAGGAAGTGTGGGGCGCAGCACTGATCCTTTCAACATTGAAGCCGATGACGCTGAATACATTCCTTGACGTGGGGAAAAGACCCCTTTTCAAGCGATGCTCTCGACGAACGCTTGCCTACGCCAGCGCCACATGCTGTGCCCCATCGCCGAAAACGGGGACGTTGCGGTCGGAGCAACGTGCACGATCGTCGCCGCAGCTGGCGGCTCACTCGCGTTGGCACCCCCTCCGTCGAGGAGACCCGTGGTGGACCCCGTTGAGGATAGGGTTCCCCCACCGCTCGAGAGCCAGTCATTGATGGTTCGGTGCGACGGCTGCGTCGGGTCCACCGTAGACGGCTTCGCGACGGGGGCTCCATCCACCATCGGTGTCATGCCGCGGAACGACGACCCAAAGCGAAGCAGCGGGTCACTCCCCCCCTCGCCTTGGTGAGCGCGGCGATCGATCACGGGTACGGGCCCGCCGCGCTGACCCTCCCAGGGATCCAACGTCGCCAGAATGCGCATCACAATGGGCAGCGACATAAGGTGCTCCCGGAAGCTGAAGTCGACGCTCATCATGCTCATCACCTGCCGCTTCTCCTGCACGAATTTGACGAAATTGTGGAACAGGATGAGCACGATGTAGCGTTCGAGGCGCTGGGTCGCTTGCAGCGCATGCCAACTGGCGGCGTTCACCTGCTGATTTTTCGCAAACGTTTCCGCTTGCGTCATGTGCCGTTGGATGCTACCGTGGAGTGCGCTGGCGCATCCAATTTGATCGAGGAGGCGATCGATGAATGTGACGGATTGATGTAGCTCGAGACGGGGATGCAATCGGACCAGACGACAGACGGCAGCGAATGGAGAAACGGGAGCCGCGTTGCCTTGTCCGTGGCTGCTGCTGCCCCGGTAGACATCCGACCAGGGATCGTCCATCGGCGACGAATGCATCGCATGATGTCCAGCTCCTCCCCCTCCCCCCCCGTGATCGGCCTTTCCGCGGCCCACGCCGCCGCCGTGGTGGTGTTGCCGGCCGTGGCCGTGTTGGCTACTCGCCCCGGGAATGCCCCCGCCGAGCAGCACATCCGCGGCGTCCGCGGAATCGTGCAATCCTCCTCCGTTGCGATCGCCCTCCGTGGCAGCTACGCCCAGGGTGCCCGTCTTGTCGATTTCGACCGCGTAGACCACGGCGCACATGGCGCCGATGAAGACCGTATCGGGACCGGCGACACCAAGGGTTAATACTATGTGTGGATCGGCGAAAACTTCCCGAGAAAGAAGGTACAGCACATCGACCGCCTTGAGCCACGCCTGGGTGAGACCGTTGGGCAGCGGTAGACGCACGAAGAGCAGCGGCGCATCGAGGGACGTCGACCGCCGCAGCTTGCCTCGAATCTCGTGCCCCACTTGGACGGGAGAGCGAAACACATCCGCGACGCGTACGGGCAGGGAGGCCTCCTCGTCGGAGAGCGGCTCCGTCGCGACACTACTCGTCAGTCGCCCCGCACCGCTACTACGGTGCCCCATTCCGGTTTGGCGGTCCTTGGCGATGGCCCGCGCGCCTCGGCGACCAGGGCCGGCTGCCACGGCGGCGAAAGACTTGTCATTGACACCGAATGGTAGACCGCGTGGTTCCAAATCCACCAACGCAGTTGGGAGTCCATGCTGCGACGGGGTTAACCCGTCTTCGGCGCCGCTAGTAGCGCCTCCGCCAAATCCACCGGCACCTCCTGCTCGCGGGCGTGGGTTCGGCCGGACCACCTGCAGGGCGTTCCGGCACAGGCGGAGCGAGGGTTGAGACGACACAAACTCGGCACGGTCGCGCATGCCGGCGCCCTGGACCGTCGGCTGCGCGACCAGATCCATCTGGGACCGCATAATGGGGTTCGTGGGGAAGAATCGCGTGGGCGTGAGATTCACGCAGGGCGGTCGGTCAAAAAGCTCGAGATCGACATCGGCCACGTTGCGGCCGGGGAGCCATGATGAAACGACGGGAGCACAGGAGGTCGGCACGGTGGGGATCTGCGCTAAGGTCGACGGCACTCCGTGGATGTGCGATAGGGTCGACAAGACGGCGGGGATCTGAGATAGGGTCGACAGTACGGCGGGGATCTGCGCGAGGCTTTGAGACGGCGTAATTGTGTCTGACGCGGCTGTAGGGTGGTGATGGGGGTCCTCGACGCTCGCGTTGAGGCTGCTGCGCGCGCTCAGGGTCACGGGGGGTGGGGACGCAGCGTACGACGCTTGCGCGTTCAGCGCCACGGCAGGGATGCCTGTCGCCGCGGTCGTTGGTATGCCGTCCCATGCCGCGCGTCCGGTGCCTTCTTGATAGTAAACGACAAGCTTTCCGGGCGCGGGCACCACCGCGTGGGCTGGTGTGCCCGGCGCAGGAAGGCCAGCCGGTGCACTCGACTTGGTCGGTTTGTTGCCGCTAGCAGCATCGTTCCCGCCACTGTTCGCAATGGACGTGAGACCTTCGGCCTGGGTTGCTGCGACTGCCGCGGACGGCGGCGTTTCACATTCCTCCAGCAACGCGGTGAGCTCAGAAACGAGATCCGCTTCTATTTTTTCCCACGCCAATCCAACAAACTCGTGAACACCCATGTTGGCGGCTTGCCGAACGACGCTCGAATGCGCGTCACTGGCCGATGACCGCCCCACGAACCCGCCGCCGCCACCGCCAGCCGATACGCGGTCCGTGGACGCAAACGAGGGCTGGTAGCTGTTGGAACGGCTGTCATTGCCGCCGGTCGCCGTGCTATCTGGGGTCGGGGACCGGACAACAAGATCGTGCGCGATGCGACTCTTTCCACCCCCAGCGGCAGCGGCGGACGAAAGCAGCGCTCCGTTCGATGAGGCGCGACTACACGATGTTAACCCATTCGGCGTGACGGAGCCAGGAGGAGCGGCTCGCGTGTTGACGCCCCTGAACGACGCCTTCGTGTCAACAAGACTCCCATCATGCGCGACGTTGGGCGGTCGCGCCGCTAGTATGAGCGGCACGCCGTTGCAGTAGACCATGGCGTCGGGGCGCATGTTCAGCCACATAATGCGACGGCACGCGGTCCGTTTGATGATCGACTCGGCGACGCTGTTCCACTGGTCGGCCGTCACCATGTCGGGGACGAGGAAGATGGGGACCCGCCGGTAGAGCTGCTGCACGGCGGCCTCCGCCACCGTGTCGGGAATGACGGCGCCGGTGGGACCGCTTGCGCCGAGCAATATGTGGGTGCTTCCCACAAATTTCAGCAACGGCCGGCCCGCGGGCGTGGATGACGGCAAGCGGTTGGTGTTGGGTAGGTACGTGAGATCCCGCGAGAACATTGGCAGGAGCCACGTGAGGTGAACCACCGGCAGCAAGGCCTGCTCCGCGGACGTCACGCAAAACTGCTCGAACGAGAGCATCCCTTGGGCCTTCGGCGGCAAGCGGAGGACGCGCTGCACGTAGGAAACGGGCTCCTCGATGGCCGCCAGCACCTTTCGCTTTAAGTGAAACGACAGAAACGTCGCGTAGATGATGTTCATGCAGAGGCGCTGCAGCGCCATGGCCGCCTTCTTCTGCAACGCAGGATACGGCCGGAAGTTGAAGTGCAAGTCGTTCATCAACTCCACATCGGTGCACTTTGAGCTATGGAGAGCCTTCACGACGTACGCGAGGGGATTCACGGCGCCGCTCACATCGGTGATGACCCGATCGGTCGCTTTCAGTTCCCAGTCTTCCCCTTCGCTGGAGACGTCCCACTCATCGCAGGGTTGGATGCGGTGAAACTGGACTTGCCAATTGAGGACCGCCTTCGTCGCGGCTCGCTGCAGCGGCTTGCTGTTGATGGCCTCCGCGGTGAACGTGTCCCGGAGGGCGGATAGAACAACGTCGACGAGCGGGAAATGACCCGACGCGTAGCGCTGTCGCAGCAAACCTGGATCGAGGGCGGCATTGATCGCGCCGCTATTCTTCGCTCGAGGGTAGAATACGGCGGACGAGTTTGGGGCAGCGGTGGTTGAACGCGCGCCTCGGGCCGCGGCGGCTCCCGTACCGCCGAGTGTCGGCGGGGGCCCACCTGTCCCGGCGGCCCCACCTTCCCTTCGAACCGGTCCCGTTGAACTCGGCCCACCCCCTGCCAGGCGGTAGCGTCGGCGAGTCACGAAGGTGCGAATGATACTCTGGATACGCATGGCCGCCTGCGAGTCTTGCAGAAAGGCCACCTCGCGACGCTTCTCGTCTTCTCGTCGGCGGCGCTGATTTCTAGCATTGCGGAAAGCGCCCCGCCGCTCCAGAAAGTCCGGTGGTTCGTCCTGTCGGTTTTCGGCGAAGTGATTCAACTGCTGCTTGATGAGCAGATCGCGCTTTTCGTCTCGCCGGCGCCGACGCTCGGCCACTTTTCCCGAAATCTCCTCGGCGAAGGCAAAATTTCCACCGCTCGTGAGGGCGGCCTCCGCCAGCTGGGCGTTCCGCTTCAAGCACTCCACGTCGCGAAGGACGACGAAGTAGAGGCTGGTGACCGTCTGAATGTGCTGCACGAGCTCCCAACGGTCGACCGATAGGACGAGGATCGCCGTGTCGGGGATGACGCTCGGCGGACGTAGCTGCGACGCGAGGGGCACCACCACGGCTTCGCTCTTCGCAGCAGCCGAAGAAGAAGGGGGCGGCACCGCCGGACCTCCGCCAGCAGGAGCCACTGGTTCCGCTGTGCTTGCGGCCGACGCGGGGGGCGAACGAATTCGAGGTGCACAAAACACGTCGCAAATGGTGAGCAGGTCGTCATAGACGCCGACGGGCGTTAAGGTGTCGTCCGCACACTGAAGCCGATGCACAGTAAAGTCGAGGCCTTTGACCGCCGCACATGTTTGCTGGACAGCCTCGGCAAGGGAAACGATGCTGCCGCCACCCGCGTGCACATGAGTGTAATCGAGAAAGTCATCCCCCCCTGGCGTCGGCGGTTGCGCGGAGGATGTGAAATCGTTTTCAGCGGGCGGGGACAGTGTAATCGAGATGGAGGGATACGACTGTTGTCCGGCGGTTTTTGGCAGCTCGCTCGATGCGTGCGAACCTTCGGCTTGAGAGGATGCCGTTCCGGCGACCGGGGCGGTAGCGGCGAGCACCTTCAGGCCCGCTCGGAGTCGCTTGATCAGCGCCGCCTCCGCCTCCGCGGCCGCTTGCATGGACACCGGCTGTCCCACGCTATGCGACGGGCACTCGGCGGGGTTGAGCATGCACGACCACCACGACTGCGGCGTCGGCTTCCCGCGATACGGCTTGCCGTTGATGTAACATTGAAGGTCCGACAATCCCACCACGACGATGTGCAGATCGGAGATGCACTCGTCCACGACGAGCCGGTTGATCAACGCCGGCAGCTGCGGCAACGTCGGGACCGCGCAGGCATAGACCGGATACTCCCCCGACTTCACGAATTGGTATGGCACGGGACGAGGGCTGCTTCCATGCGCGGTGTTGATCGCGGGTGTGCGACCCGCGAACGTGACAGGCGTCGCGGTCATGGTTGTTGTCGTCGCAGCGGCGTTATTCGCCTCTCCCACGAGGAGACACTCTTCCCGAGTCAACCCCAATGCTCCATCGGTCCCTGAACCTAGGCGAGGTGGGATTGGCAGTCGTACCGCGGGGTTGCTTGCGCCGGATCGCTCGCCGCTGTCCCTCAAGGTTTCGATGAACTGCTGCATCGGCTGCGTAGGTAGCTGCTCAAGAAGCTGGGTGAGGCCGTGGTGAACGGCAGGCATGGCCGTCCGCTCGACGAAGGCACGCTCGATTGTGCCTGGATTTGCCCGTTCGACCAGGCCGAGGGGGTCATAGTGGGGTGGCGGATGCGACGGCGAAAACACTGGCGCGTCTCCGACGACGCTTCCTGGCACCGGGGGCGGCGGCCCGCGAGGCGGCGGGGGGGATCGCCGTGATGCTGTTGTCGCCGTGGTGGAAGCCTTCAAGGGCGGATTTCCGGCCGTCGCAGAGACGGCTGGGCTGGGCCGATTCATCATCGCCGTGTGGGAGAAAGGCGTGACGTCCAACCCCATTGGGGTCAACGGCGCTACGGATATCGCCTGACCCGAGACGAGGGCGTGGCCTGCCGCCGCTGATCCAGATGAAAGCGCGGAGCGTTCGAGGAACTGCACGGCAGCGAGTCCCGCTTTGATGTTCTGCGACGCGACTGGAGTGCTGGCGGCGGATACGCTGGTGCCAGATGGGACTGCCAAGAGCGAACGTGGCGGTGCTGCGGTGGACGCCATATTTTTCCGTTCCGTAGGGTGGGGGGAAAAAGTGGTGTAATACTGTGGGGGCCAAGTGATGCTCTCTGCCGGATACATCATTGCTAGGGGCCAATTTTACTCGTCCCCTCTAAGCGGCGTTCCGCCGTTAACAAGGCGCGCCCTCCTTCCTTCCTTCCCCGGAAACCATTGACGCATAGCACGATGAACCATCACCACACAATCAGCAAGGAAGCCGCGGGGAAAGGAAGTTGGGGCCGGGAGTGGGAGAGAGAGAGAGAACCACACCGTTCGGGAGGAAAGAGGGCCAAAGAGAAAGAACGGTCCACGAAGTATACCAATTGCCAACCCCCCCCCTAGCAACAGCGCATGATTGATGCGCACACCTGATTCAATAAGCGCGTGCGATAGAAACAACGACCTCGATGGGGCGAGTGTTCACCGGTAGGCCGTCCCGCGCGAAGGTCAAGGCAGGCAAGGTGACCTTGTTCCCCGCCACAATCGTAGACGGGGAAACGGCGACGCCAGACGACGCATCTGCGTCTGACATCGCCGGTGGCTGCGGCGCTGCGGACCAGATCTCTGCCCAAGGTACGATGGCGGTGGCGCCCGAGCCTTGATCCACGATGAACAGTCTGCGCGTGCTGTACGCGGCCGCGTGGGGTACGATGGTGCGGAGCGTGGTGGTGCCGTTTCCTTCTACCGGTGCGTCGCTGAAAAGTAGGAGCATCGGCATAACGGCGGGCGCCGCGTCGCGTTCTGCCGGGGCTCCGTCATCGGCGGCAGCGGCAGGCTTGTGGTGGCCCGTCCCGACGTCCACAAGCACGCAATGGGGATGGGGCTGCTGCGTCGCGTCGCCCACGACGACATGTCTTTCGACGACGGTGTTCCGGCGCGATCGTGTGCCGCCGCCGCCTCCTTGGCCGTCGCTCCCACCTTGACCGGCTCCGCTGTCGACACCGCGCGTCGTTTCACGGTAGCCCGCCAGCAACAACGAGTCCATACTGTGCCTCGGCACCGTGGCCGCGCCGTTCAGGTACAGCGACCCCGCCACGTATGGCACGAAGGATAAAAAGCAGCGGTACTGGACCGACGAATTGCCTGTGGGCTGCACGAAGTCGTGGAGCGGAGGACAGTTGATCGCGAAGACATTTTCATAGCTGGATACAATGTCAGGGGTAAAGGGAAGGACGTTGTTGCTGCTGCGGGTTGTGGCCGTACCGGCTGGTATGGCAGCCACTCCGCCGCTGCGACCGGCTGGAAGCGACGTCGAGGAGGCATCCGTGACGGCTGCCTCAGTTGGGAGTGTGGGAACAGCGGATGCACTGCTGCCGCCGGCTGACGAGGCCGTTCGCGCAGTGATTGAAGTCGCATTGACGTACGATGCATCGCAAGAAAACAACTTTGACGCCGAAGACGATAACCCGGAAAGTGGCGCGGAAGCGAGGACCGCTGCGAGGTCGTCAGCGGCGGCGGGGTCACGATCGTTGTCCTCGTCTTCCACGACCACAAATTGCTTGACCGCAGCATCGGCCGATTTGGAGGCTACGAACAGGAAGGACGAATCGCCAAAATGAAAGCCCACGGCGGCGCATCGGCTCACCATGGATGAGTAAAAGGCGACGCGGTAGACGTGGGGCACGACAAAAGACTTGGAGCAGAAGATATTCAGATGACATGCAGGTGGCTTCGCGTTTCCACCCCCTGCGACCGGACCAGAAGGATCCTCCGGCGTGAGCACCGGCATTCGACGGAGCAACGTGTGAGTGGCCGACAGCGCCTTAAGAGGATTAGCCGTGCCCCAAACGCGGGAGTCGGTCACGACGACGATCAAACCGAACAGATGAAACTGAAATTTCAGAATACGGTCATCGCATTGACCTACCCATATGCGCAGCGACTGTGACAGCTCGTTGGTGCAACGCACGAGGCAACACGGAGTGGACGCGAGCGACGATGGCGTCGTCGCGGTGCTACTGGACACGGACGTCACGCTTTCAAGCGTGGACACACGGTCGCGGCCCCCGGGAGCGACCGTCGGCGCCGAAGAGGAGGACGCCGAGGCTAATGAGGCGGTCCGTTCCACCGGTTTCCCAGTGAGGAGCAAATCATCCGCGGCCGTGGCGGTGAATAACGGTACGCTTTTCAACGCCGTAACGAGGGGGAGCTGCGTGGGGGTGGCTGTTGGAGCGGTGGCTGCCGTGACGAGGGGGGGCTGCGTGGCTGTGGCTGTTCGAGCGGTCGCTGCCACGTTTCCTTTGGTGGTGGCGTTGGATTCCGGTGATGCCTTTCCCGGCCACTGCGAAACAAAAATCCTGCGGCCGCACAAGATGTGCAGCGCGTGGACGATCCACTCCCGGTGCAGCGGCATCGCCAACACGAGCACGGACATGCGGCGCCGGGTCAAGAAGAGCATGACTCCACGGTCGCCAAGGCGGTCATACGACACGACCTCCGCAGCGCACCAAATGTGGAATCGTAAAGTGTAGAGATCGACTCGCACAATCGCTGGGATCGACGCACTTAGCAGGGACGCGGAGCTCTCTGTCTTCGACGCGCTAAGCGCCCCGCCCTCTCCACAGCGGCGAAATCGGCACGTCCGACACACCCGATCCCAGCCCCGGGGTTCCTCGATATCCAGAAACGTGGCGACGGCCCCACCGGACTCGCCGGGCTGCGTCGTGAAGCAGGAGGCAGCGACCCGGGTCGACGAGGACGACGACGAGCTATCAAGAAGCTGCTGATTCGAAAGAGAGGATTGAGGAACGGCATCGTTCAGAATACAATGTCCCAATCGATCGAATGCGAAGTCGTAGGTGCGCGCGAGGGGCACACGGAATTGAAGGATGGTAGCTGGCAGCGGGGGCGCCGCGGCAGTGGACGACGACGCGGCGGGATCATCCATGATGATGGAGGAACGCTGCAGAGAGGCTTTGGTGCCCAACAACACATCGCTGGCGGGAAGCACGACCACATTCGTCGGGGCGTACGGAGACAAGGCCGCCTCGACCTCGGCCGTCACCGCGGTGATGGTGCACGCGCTGCGGCACTTACCACACTGCTTGGAGATGAGGCATGCGCTATCAAACACTTCGCCGCAACTTCGACAATGGTGGCGCCTGTGGAAGAAGGAAAACTTCGTCCCGCAGCCAGCGCACGCCGTGGCATAGTCATCAGGGATCCACAGTTTCTTGGGGTCAAACTCTTCGCCCACGAGTCCGAGCTTTCTCGAACCGTTGCCGATCAAGGTGCGCTTCAAGAGAGATAAGGGTGGCACAGGGGTCGCTCGCTCGCTGAGCGCTGCCGTCCATGCTTCTACGTCCGCCTTGGTCCTCAGCTTCAACGTCGCCTTGCAGTCCGACCCCGTGCGTGCGTTGTGGCCCTTGTAGCGAGGGACGGCCGGGATGATTTGAACCAGCAGATTTGGATCACCAAGGGCTGGATCCTGGGCCGCGGCGGCGCCGCCGACGACGATCTCGGCGCCGACAAGGTACACTGCCCCAAGGCACGGCGCGGGTCCATCGAACCGTTCAAACCACAACAGAAACGTACGAGTGAGCGCAACGCACACGTCCTTGAAGGGAGCTTGTCCCTTGGTGACGGAGGCCGCATCGGACAAACTCACTTTCTGACCAACGCGTTCGATTCCGAGCGAAGGATCGGCGAGGAAAGGCGTCGCGGTCTTGAACGTCTCAAACAGCAGCTGCTCGCGCTGGGTGGCGGTTTCGGGCAATACGTCCTTCCACTCCCGCAGAAGCCGAGTATCGCGGTGATACTTCATCTCCGCCTGGACTGCTTTTTCGAGACATTCTGAAGCGAGTTGGCGTTCTCGCTCCTTGATCTGGGTGATGCGTTCGGCAGACACTTGATGCTGACCGCTGGTGGGTGGCACTGCGAGGGTTGGAGGTGGCGCAACGGCCTTCGCGGCGGCGTCACTTACTTCCGTCTCCTCAACGCTATCGTCGCCGGAGTCTTCCTCCTCCTCGATCGTTGGGGCCACCGTGGCCGCGGCCTCTATTTCGGCGCGTAGCCGCTCAATGAGGCTGTCTTTTTCACTGAGAGACCGCTTGACCTCTGCAATGGCCGCGTCCGATTCATCCTTCTTCTTCGCCGACGTTCCTGAGCCGTCGTCCTCGTCCAACGTGGGGTCGATCGAGTAACTTTCCAAAAGAAGCGTCTCGAGACGGAATCGGCACTGGTCTGCATCCCCTCGAAGATCGGAAATAGCGGCGACGGAATCTGTGACCGATTGCAGTGCAACATGTTCCGCACGCATCCCCCCCTGCTTGTCAGGGGACGACGGCTCCTCTGGCGACGGCGGCTCCTCTGGCGACGCCGGTGGTGGCTCAACGGACGGTTCGGTGCAGCGGGTGGCAGCTACGGCGGCCGCCATGATGGCGAGCAGCGCCTCCCTCACAGGCGAGGCAATAGCGTCACGCAGTTGATCACACCACTGCTGGACGATCTCCTGCCGAAGGACGGCCTCCAGAAGATTCGCGTGCTCCACGTCGACGATTCGATGGCGTTCGTACTTCATTTCCGGGTACGACAGGCGGTACGCGGCGATGGCCGTGCCTCCCCCTCCACCGCTTCCTGATGAGGGGACCCCACCCCCAGAGGTCACGACGACGCGGTCGCGGTGCTTCAGGATGGTCTTGTTGTGTGATGACTGAGCGGACGACCCATCCTCTTGGTGCAGTTGACGGCTGCTAGGGGGTGCGGCGACGTCCCCGACTCCTCCTTCGCCGCCGATCACACCGGAGAGAACTTGGCTCGTCGGTTCCCCGTTGACAAACAGACGTGCGTGGCGTTCGAGGAGCACCTCTCGCGTCAAGCCACAACACGACACCGTGACGGTGATGCCATGGTCGGAATCGCCGAGCTGCATGGGGTGTGTGCCTTCGCGGATGGGCAGCACGACGACATCCCCGCTGCCCGCGGTCAGGCAAATTAATTGAGGTTGACTCCAGTCAACGTCGCCGGCGTCGTCCGTTGGATTGGTGGCATGCGACGGGACGGGGGGAGCCGACTGGAAGAACGTCGACGCCTCGACCACGACGAGCGCCTCCTCGGGCGCAGCGTCGGCCATCACCGTCGGATCCGAGTGTGCGACCGGACCGGCGATCACGGCCTGCTGCTGTAGCTGGGTGAGCTTGGAACGCAATTCGGCCAGCTCCCCTTTGAGCTCGCGAATTTGACGGGTGGTCGCGCTTTCGTTGACGACCGCGACCGTCTTCACTCGCTTCGTGACTTGGGCGAATCGAAGGGTGGAGAGTGTTTCTTCAAAGTTGACCGCCGCAGGCGAAATTGCCGCCAACATCGACGTCTTGGAATTACCCCCCAAGCTTTCGCTCAGAAGGAACGTGAGCTGCGAGTCGCGGAAGGGGACGTGGAGCCCGGTGCGCCCCTCGGCCAAATCAGCAAGCCGCGAGAGGCACATGCCGAGGACGGATAGCGATGAGTTAATGTTCTGTGCCTCGACCATCGTGGAGCCCGTGGCCCCCGTGGACTCGGCGCGCTCGCTGCCGGCAAGATCCACCACGCTAAGTCTTGACGTTCGTTGCAACACGCCATCAGACTGCACGACTCGCACGAGCACCACGGCGTGCGAGCGGGAACTGGTGCTATTCATCTTTGTCGCCGTGACGGAGCGAGACGCCAGTGCCTTGTCCAATAACGCACAGAGCTCGAAACTATTCGCCGTCGCCACCGTTGTGATGCCCTGGACAAATATCCCTTGCTGTGGATGCTGGCGCACCTGGACGACGTTCTTCCCCTCGCTGAGAAGGTCGCGCACGGCTTCGTTGTAGATTTCACAGAAGGAGCACTCAACACGGAAAGAGGACGCCGCGGGGGGCGCTGTGGTCGCGGGCGCTGTGGCGGTCGATGCCGCCGCCGCGGTCGCGACCAGTGACGCGTAGAGCGCGTCGCTCATTCGGGGAAGCACGCCCGGATCACTGGGCGCGCCCATCATGGAGTACGTCTTGCCGCTGCCCGTCTGTCCATAGGCGAAGATGCACGCGTTGAATCCGTTCACGACGTTCGCGACGATGGGTTGCCCAAGGAGCTGAAAGACGGAGGCCTGATCGGAGTACGGGGGCAGCGGCAAATTCGATGAGGATGAGCCAGGCCCGGCTCCAATGTTGGCCTCTTCAGGTGTCCGCGAATGCGTCCAAAAGGCATAGTCGAAGAAGAACTCGCGCGGCTTCTCGTCTTGGACGACCTTGCCACCTCGAACGACCTGCAAGTAGGTGGCATTCGTGTCCATGTGCACAATGCATTTTGGGTTGAAATTCGCTTCGCGGGAGTTGAACGGCCGAACGCGGACGCCGACAATGATGCTACTGCTGCTCATTTTGGCTGCTGTGGTCGTCTCAGGAAATGGCGCAGCGTAGACAAACGCGTTTGACTCCGTTGGTTTCGGACTGTGAGGTTTGTTGTTGTGAAACCCTTTTCGAAGGAAAAGAGCAACTCCAGCGCGAGAACGATAACGGAAAGAAATGGAAAATCGAAAGGATTCTTCTTTCCTGACTTAGCTAAACAGTTCCAAAGTAACATAAAATTGCATTCGAATGCCCATTTTCTCGTGCACGGCCCGAGCGGGTTGTGCACAAAGTCACACAGACAACGCGACTAAATGCCAGTCGATACACAGTTCCCCCGCGCCCCCGTTTTCGGTCGAACCCTCCCTCCGTTCCTTGGGAGTACTATGCGGGCGCCTCCCCCTGCGTATGGAACCACCTGTGAAGCGCGGATGCCGTGACGCACCACGTCCAATCAATACGAAGCCGCTCCCGATCCTCGGTTTGCTGGAGCAATGCAAGCCGGCGTGCCGGGAACGCCAGCGCCACCACCAACAGTTCTGTGAGTGACCGATTAAACGCGGCCGTGGTCCGACTTAGCACCAGAGTCGCATCCATCAGCCCCCAGCAACCAAAGGATGCCGCGGCATCGACCTCGACACCGGTGGTCACCGATGGTGCGGAGACGCCGAGCAGCGTGACCGCTCTTGAGGGGCCGAGAAACAACACTGCAGGAGGTCGGTTTCGCACGATGAACAGCTCTGATTCGGCGCGTACCTCCCACGCCCGCCCGAATGCCAATGCCGCCTCAATTTCCAACTCTCGTCGCACGCGCGATTCGTCCCCTGGGAGCCTTGCGAGGCTGCAGCCGACATGATTGAGCGCGTGCATCAGCATTCTTTCTACCGGTTCGGCAATTTCCTCGTCGTGATGTCGCTCTGCTTGCTCCATCTCTCTGAGCAGTGGAAAGTAGCCGTCGCCAAGACTGCGAAGCTCAATGGCTAGACGACCTGCACTTTCGGTTTCCTCGAAATGTTTGGCGGCTTCGTCGTAGATTCCCAACGAGATGGCGGCGGACCCCACTTTCTTGGCCAACAGCTTTCGCACCTCCTGATGCGTGGTTATGCGTTGCTGCTGTGCGGCTCGCGACCGTTGTCGAACGAGAAAAGCCGCAGCAGCGGGCAGCACGGCGATAGAGGATGAGGAGGATGGAAGTCGCACAGGGCCGCGTGGTCGCGGTGATGGCGTGCGGTTGTAGACGGGCAACCTAAACAACTGTGAGACGGCCACCCATTCGGCTTCGGAGACGCGACTCGGGCGCAGCACGCGGTGGTAGACTCGCGACAGGTCACCGGTGGTCTCCATCGCCCTCGCCCACAGCTCATCTAGCTGGGCAGCGGCCAACGCACCAGCGGTGACACACTCGGGCTCTTTGACAGGCAACGGCTGCGCGGCATCTCGAGGTTCGTCGTGGCCTGGATGCGTCCTCCGCTTCAAAGGTAAGGGCAGAATGGAGCGGGAAAGAGAAGAAGAAGCAGGGCCCGAGGCGGCTGCTGCCGACGTCACGTCGCATTGGCGCCGCATGCGAGAGGAGCCGACGATTGACAACAGGCGGTGCCTCATCACAGCCACGGCGAAGTGCGAAAATGGAATACCACCGGCGTCCGTGGATGGGGGCAGCCAGCAATGCGCGCGGCTAATCGGCGACAAAACGTAATCTCGAAAGAGCGCCCAAAGACATCGTCCCACGACATGTCGGCGATAGCGTTGTTTCACACCCAACAATCGGCGCCACCACCGCGTGACTCGTGTCGTGGCGACGACTTCCAGGAACGTGTGGCGCTTCTCTCGGAGCTGTTGAATGGCCGAGGCCACCGCGGAGGCGTCAAGTTGCGGGAAGGCGGCAAAAAATGGGACGTTGCGATCAAGGCGGATCGAGGAGGCCGCCAACTCGCGACTACCTGGCGGCAGTTGTGTGGCCGTCAAGCTTCTTGATCCATCATCGCCAAAAAAGTCTTTCTGCCACGCAATAGCAGCGTCCCCGACAAGGCGAGAACGGGCCGTCCACTCTGACACTTCGATCCACGAGTTTGCGTCGTGGTGGTGGTGGTTTGTCCAAAGCTGAATAACTTTCAACGTGATTTCTCTGCATTGTTGATGCATCACATTACGATCTGATCTCTCCAGCGCTTCGACCAAATCTCGCGATATCCGTTCCGCGGAGGCAAGGTGAGAAAGGGTCGCGGATACCGCAGCAGACACCTCGCCGTTCGCGTTGGTAGCAGGAAACTCTTTGCGCTGCTGTCGGCGGCGGTCTAGCAGTCCTTGCTCCACCACAGGCTCCCTTTCGAGGTGACGCCGCAGCGCCGCGAGATTTTGTACGTTCACAAGAAACGAGTCAAAACTCTGGCGAATGTTTGCCACTCGGGCGGCATGTGCCGCCGCCAACTCTCGGCGCCTGTGACTCACACTCGTTGCGTTCGTCAGGGTTCCCGCACAAGCCGGCGTCCCAAAGCGCCATGCGAGTGCTATCCAGCGCCACCACGCCTGCAGCTTCCGCACCGCGGCGCCGATCGACGTCGGCCGCCGCACGAGGTCCATGAACGTAAACTTGCGGCCGACACCCACTACAACGGGATGGTCTTCGCCCCGCGCGAAGTAGTGCTCCGCCGTCGTGATAACGGCCACTCCAACTTGACGTTGTTCTTCGACGAGTTGCCGTCCAGTTGCCTCCTCCTCGCCGAGCCGGCACCGCCCGTTGCCTTCGTCGACGAAGGTTTGATTTCTGGGTAAGTGGATCGCGTGCCATTCCCGCAGGATCGGCGCCGTGCTGTCCACGATCCGAAGGAGGGTGATGTCCTCTTCGAAGCGCAAGTGCCGACGCGCGACGTTTTCCAACGTGGTCGTTTCTTCCACCCGGGCCACGAACGCAGACCGTACTCGATGGACCACGTCCCGGATTCGCTGTTGCCGGAGGACGGCTGGCAACCTAGCTTTGTGAGGCAACGATGATCCTCTTCCTCCTCCGAGGTCCTCTTCCTCCTCCTCCTCCTCCTCCCGTTGGTCATACACGATTCCGGTCCGAGCGGACAACATGACGTCGAAATAGATGGACTCCATGCGCAAGAAGGTGAACGCCGCATCGATGATGGCCAATCGATCGACGGCTTCGTGGAGCACGAGATGTCGGAACACAATGTGGTCTGCCTCTCGCTCGACGAAGGCCCACAGCGCCAGCGGGGTCTGCACCATGAGGCTATGCCGATGGCCCGAGGTTGACGATGAGGACCGAGAAGGACTTGGGTTTGGGGTCGGCCCCTCGTGCGAGCCTCTCGAAAGAGTCGTAGAGCGCCGAGGCGTGACGGTTGACGTCGCACGCGCAGGTTGCGTTGGAGTCACGCTGCGGCCTCCCGCCACCGGCGGCTCTTTCGACCCCATCCGTTTCTGAGGATGCTCCTCTCCTTCGGCATCGTTATTCTTCGTGGTTGACGCAGCGGTCGTGACCGGCAGAAACTGTGACAATGGCGCGTCGTCGTCGAACGTCGGGGGTTCCCCGCCGCCGCGGAGCTCATCTGCCCCACCACGCTCAGCGTCACCTTGGTGCTGACCCTCGTCATCAGCTCCTTCGTCCTCGCCTTCATCTTCGTCACAGGTCACGTTGGCCGATCGGACGCCGTGATAAACATCCCGATCGAGGGCGTCATCGACCGCGACGACTGCGTGATCGTCATGATCCACCGCCGTCGTGGCGTCGTTCGATACCTCCTCCACCTCTCCCGCGGCGGCATTTCTTTCGAACGCCGGCAGGCCGCTGACGCTCAGCATTGCGGAACCGGTCGTCGTGCGCTTCACGGCAGCGTCATCGAGATCCTTGGCAGCTCGGGATGATCGTGGGGAGAGACGCTGATACAATACCGATGACGTTTCCGGGCGACCATCGGCGGTGCCCGTGCGGACGGATTCGGACGCACGGCGTCCCAACGCCCTCCTCCGCCTCGCAGCTGCCGCGGCGCTCAGAGATGACAGAGAAGTCAGCGCCCGACTGTTTGTCGTCGATACTGCCCTCGTTGGCGTCGACGCGACTTCCGCTGCCACAGGGGTTTCCTCGAGCGACGACGATGTGCGGCACTCTACGACAGAGGATACAGCGGTCGCTCGGGAGAATGCAGCCGGCGCCGTGGACGCCGTCTCGGCGCGGCGGCCACCTTGACTCGAGTGCTGTTGCGGTTCCACACTCCTCGTTAGAGCTTCGTCGATGGCGCCATGAGCCGTCATTCCCGTGCGCGTTTCCGGCTGGCTTAGGGTCACCGAGTGTTGATCGGCCCGCGCTTCTTGCGATGAGGAGGTGACGGGGAACTGCGGCTGCTGCTGCGAGCTCAGCGCGGCCAGCCACATGTCCAAGAGCGGCGAACGGGATGATGTCACCCCGGCGTGGGACGCCGGGCGTTGTACAGTGGACGCAGATCGTGAGGGACCAGAAATAGCCGTATGCCCTTGGGGGTCGTCAGCCGAAGCGGCGGCGTCCCACATCGTGCCCACCAACGTCGCGTACGCCGCACCATGCGCCACGCTTTCCACCAAGGTGTGGTGGCTGCTGGCGGCGGCGGCTTTCGCGTCGCTTACAGCCCGACGTAGCTGCATGACCCGGCACAGTTCCACGGGCAACAACGGCTCCCCACTGTCCGCGGTGGCGTGTCCATCCCCGCCGGCGTGGACGACGGGTTGACCGATCCACCGATCGTAGGCTTCTTGCTTGACGCCGCGTACATCAAGAGAGGCTTCCTGCCCAACAGGCTCCTCTCCCTCCTCCTCCGTCGCTCGCAAGATGGCGTCATCCCACAGGGCGGTCCAGCCATCGTGAGACAAGGGCTGTTGCGCCCCCTCACCTCCTCCTCCGCCACAAGTCATCCAGGGTTGGGCTCCCTCGACCGCAACGGCGGCGTTGTTGGATTCGGCGTGAAATACCGTTCGTTCCATCCATTGGATCGCCCCCTCGAGAAGGGAAAGGTTTGCGGCGCTGAGGTGGAGAAGCGGCATCGGAGCCAGGCTGCGGCGGCGACGGTGGGGTTCGGTGATGGAAGAGGAGGGCGAGGCGCCGCCGCCGTGGTGCCCCCTCCGGTGGCTCTGGCGGCTTGAGGCCGCCGTGTTGGCCGCGGCGAGCAGTTGCGGCGAGGTCGTGGTTGCCGGTTCGAAGTCGACGGTGGTCGTCGTATCGTCGGTGTCCCCATCGTCCTCGAAGACTAATTCGTCCGTGCTAGGAGAGCCCTCTTCTTGCTCACTGTGAAGGGCCTTTTGTCGGTGAGGTGGATGAACGTCCATTTCCATTTTGAAACCCGAACGAGCCACCAAATAGAGTAAGTGTGTGCGCTCGAAGGTTACGAGCTCGTCGCGCTCGAGCCTCTCGGCGATCACTTCTCGCAGAAGGTCTCGTTCCACGGATTCGGCTCGAATCGTTCGCATCCGCTCCGCCACTTCCGCCGAGAAAAAAGGGCGCTGCCGGCGATAGACGTCGTCGCGGTACAAGCGGCGCACCATTCGCACGCCATGTGCCCCGTAGACAAGGATAGCGTGACGTCCGTATGACTCGGCTTGCTCAACGGACGCCATCTGCCGGCGGTCCCCTGCAGCCGAGGCTTCGTCAGGACGAGCGTCGGGCGACGAGATGGCAGCCGTGTGCAAGGCGGCTTCGAGTTGGTCCAACTCGCGCTGACACTTGGCTCGAACGACCGCAGCGCTCCCTTCGTAGGCTCGTTTCTGTTCCTTGTACAGCCAGAGGTCGCGTCGAATGGCTGCGCGCGTTGCCGATGCCCCGAGTTCACCGGCCTGAAGCAGTCGCCAGTACCGCTGCACGGTGACGAGCGCGAGGAGGCGAAGCGACGTGCCCCACTGCTGGGCAAGTGATTGAATTGCCGCTCGTTCCCGAGCTTCAGGGGTCACGAGATCCAATTCACGGGTGCGTGCCTCCAAGCTGTTGACTTCAGCCACGGCCATCGAGCTCAGTTGCAGCCGTCCTCGGTAATCGGAGTCCGTTGCCGCGTGCGCAAACCATCGCCGATTGAGTGCCTCCAAATACGATTCGTGTTCGCAGAAACCCAACCGAGCGGCCTCCGCGAACTCGTCCGCCCACTGCAACGTGAAGGCGGAAGCCGTGCAGCTAAACAGTATGGCACGGGCGTGCTGCAGACGCTGCTCACGGATGGCGGTGCGTCCCGTGGCTTCAGCCACCGTGACGTCAAAGTGCATGTTGGTCAATAGGGTACGGTACCGTTGCTGCAGACCGCGCAAGGATCGCTGCAGATACCGCGGCACAATGACGCAGCTCGACGAAGTAGGTGCTACTACGGAACAGTGGAAGTGATGGTGCCGTTACCACGTCGTCGTGCCTCTTCGACGAGGCGTGATGAGGAAGCGACGACAGGATTGATCGATTCCCAAAGACCTGGACTCGCAAACAGAATTGCTCCTTTTCGACGGCTTCCCGGCCTAGCTGCTCCCCGATGACGGCGCCAACGAACCGCCTGGTGGCGGTGATGAATTGGGCCGCTTCGGCATTGGTTATCCCATCTCGATCGTGTCGCTCGGATCGCATGACCGTGGACGCGAGGTCGATGAGAATGGCGTTTCGACCGCTGACAAAGGGACGGACAACGTGCGAGCGCCACTGGCGCTGCTCGTCGAGCTCGACGGCCGTTCGGAAGTTGTGTTCCTCGGCCATGCGTTGTTGCTGTTCCAAAACGAGTTCCGCTGAACGATTGTCGTCGCTCAAGGTTGTCAGCCGCTGACGGGCCGCACGGTGCTCCTCGCTCGCCGTGCTCAGGGCGGGAAGCGTGACAACAAGCGTCGAGGCGGAAGGGAACGATCGTGGTCGTCGCCTGGCGGCAAAAACGTCTGCTTCCGGAAGGGACGCGTGAACGGGGCCGATAAGCATGATGCGTGGTGGCGGCGGCGGTTGCGCTCGCGCCGTTTGGGCACTGGTGGTGCACGGCGGCTGTGGTTTTCGCACTTCTTGGCTGCAGGCGGTCTGTCGCTGCTCGGTGGCCGGGCCGACGGTTTGGGGCCTTTGGACGGCCGCCGTGAAGGAGGGTAGGCGCAGCGCAGAGGTGGGCAGTGGGATACTCCCCGTTGCCGATGGTGCGTTTCCGGATGCCGCACCCCCGGACCCAATAACGTCGCCCTGCGGCGGTGCCGTCGCCGCGGCAACGACGACCCTCTGGGCCATCGATAGCGTTACCTCCGAGGAATGCACGGCGGCATCGGAACGTCGTCGCGGCATCGTCGATGTCGGCTCATCGGCGATGGCGAGCAACGCGTGCGTCATCTCGCCTCCGGGACTGGCATGGTGATCCAGATCTTCCACTTGAGCCACACGCGGAGCCGTCGTGTGGCCGGTACGGCCCGTGCGAGCGGCCTTCCTGCGTTGAGCCAGCATCATGATGTCTCGAGCCTCGCTGGTTCGACCACTCATAGGTCGGGTACGGGCGCCGCTGAGAGCCGGCAAGACGAAGGTGGCCGGTGTCGTTGACATTTTCGGTGAGTGATTGTGTGCGTTAATAATCGACAAAAAACGACAAGAGTGTCTTTTTTTTGGTGTCGCCCATCAACGTGGAACGGCAGTTGGACATGGGTACAGTGATTCGCGGCAACCAGCCGGAATATTGAACCACCGCGCCGGGTGCTGTGTGGCACATGCAGGGAGAAGGAGGTGGGAGGAAATGGCGTTTTCATCCCCCTCCTCGCGGCCGGAGCTCGACGCCGCGTCGCTTCGCCATGCCCTTCAGCTCCTCGCGCAGCATCGCCTCGAGCTCAACTAAGTGATGCCCACACAACGTGACATTTTGCGAGCGCTTGTCCTCGTGGTCCAAGTTGATCACGGGAGAGCACACCATCAGCTGTCGCAGCACCATGCTGGGAAGAAACATGCCATATCGGCTCACGAACGAGGTCCGCTTGCTGCGGCACGGCGCAATTTCAACCAGGACGCCGTCTGCGGGCATGAAGAGGGACGTTTGCATGTGGGCTCCCTGCATGGTGACCAGCACGTCGATCTGAGAGAACAACTCGACCTGCGCGAATGCCGACGTCGTGAACGAAGGGATGACGACGGGCTTTTCCAAACCGAAGCTGGCGGTGATTTCGGTGACCTTGTGGACGAGCTCGCCGTAGTTGTCGATACTACGCCGGTGAACGTCGTGCCGGCCGTAGACGAAAACCTTCGGCAGCCGCGGTACGTTACCTTCGTAGAGTGCCGGACTTAGGCGCAACGCGCGAAAGGCGGTCGCCCGGATGGTGTTCGCGACCGCGGTGCGACTCACCTTGCGGGCGCCAAACCCGTTGCGGTCATTGCCCGTGATCACGAGGTGGTCGAAGCACAGCACCTTCACCGCGGACCCCGTGCCGGGGGCGGCCGAGGAAGCCCCGTTCTCCCCAGGCGACGACGGCATGTCCGCCGCCGCGTGCCGCATCAGGTTGAGATCCTCGTACGACAGCGGGTTGACGATCACGCCGCTACCGTCCAGTCGTGATGATGATGACCGTCCCGGCGCTCCTAGCTCTAGCCACGCGCGTGCGCCAATCTCGGCCATGAACGCGTACATCTTGCCACTCCGTCGGTAGAATTGACTGTCCACGAGCATGCGAAAGGGCATCGGAAACATCCCACCCTGTCCGTCCTTCGACGCATTGCGAGCTCGAGCTTCGACGGCCGCCGGGATCGAGTATCCCCACCCTCCATCGTTGATCTCGTGGCCAACGTTGTTAATGTCGAAGGGACTGGCGAGCAGTGTCGTCCCCGCAAGCGTCACGACGGTGGAGGCGGGATGGTCGTCCACGGGCAAGATACCACCGTACTGAAACGCGCCCTCGCGATCCAGAAATATCTTGTGCCGACCCTTGCGCGCCGCGGCCTTGACGATCGGCAAGTCCGCCCCAACCGACCAGAGGGTCGGGTGCCTCGGCCGCTTCGCGTTCATAAACCACTGACCCTTGGCCTCAAAGGTGAGACACACGCCTTTGAGGTGCAGCCAACTGGCACGGCCGATGCTCACGTCTTGCGACTTGGGCGACTTAGACGGATAGCCCGAGTACGATTGAGGCATCGAACGAACGTCCGAATACGGCAGCGATGAAAGCTTCTGCCTCCGCGCGTTGAGGTCCGCATCGACTCCCAGCTTCAGCGGCAGCTCGAAGGAGGCAGGGGCGGCCGCCATCGAAGGCAGGTGATGACATGTGGCGACGTATTCATACCGCGCCGCATCGTGGTGATCGCCTGTGCCTACATAGTTCGCAGATTCCCCCGGCCGGCTGGCGAGCGCCGTCGGCTCGTGCGCGACGCAGTCGACGACATCCCGCAGCGAGTGAGGCGCCAAGGCCTCTCGAATGCGGTCACCAAAGGGCCAGCGCAATTCAACCGATGACGACAGGCCTGGCCACGTACATACGTCCTGCAGGGCGACGGCGAGTGCCGCGGGTTGCTTCAACAGACGACTGATTTGCCCCTCCAAGGCCACACGCACCGGACCGGGGACAGCGCCTGGAGGAACCATCGAGCTGTTGACCCGTGCGACCCCAAACTGGGCGCAATGGCGAACGACGACCCCCTCCTCCTGCGGGGAGGTGCGTCGCTGACGCATCCACATTAACGGGCACTGCAGCATCTCGTTGGAAGGGACATAGATAACGCCGCCGCGGGGGTGCGCTTCGGGGGATGGCGCCTTATCGGCAGATGACGACGAGGCCGGCCGGATCACCACGTCAAATGGTGTCCCGCCGAAGCCGATGCACTTGCTGCACAGGTTGGGGGTGGTCGTCGTGCTGCCGCTTCCGACACTACGACGGTAGTTGGACGATGCCGCGGCAGCTTTTTGGTCGTTCCCGACACTCACTTCATTTCCGTGTGGGACCGCGACGTCGGAAACGCCGCCCGCAGCTACCAGTGGATGCCTCAACTTGGTGTTTTGATTCGATAGGGCGAAGGCAGATGCAGCAGCACCATGAGACGCCGCAGCAACAACAAGTGCGCTTGATGGATCGCCCGCCGGTTTCAATCGGTGACCGTCACCGTCGATGGTTGCCTTTTCGAAAGGAGGAGCCGAAAATCGTTCTAGACCCGAGGATGCCCAAGGTAGCAGCGACAACACGTAGACTGACACGATCACTGCCACGAAACCGATGGCCTTGGCGACGGTCGTCAGCCACCTGCGACGCGGAAACATGCCCCCCGTACTGCCGCTGCTGACTGTTGCCAGCCACCACATCTGTTCGTTGTTCAACCCTCCGTTTCGTGCTTTGGCCTTAGGGAAACCACTGTCACAACGCGCCCGCCTTTCGCCCTTCGCCGTATGATGCGATGTTCGTTTGAAGGTACGGACCCGTAGCAGAGAGTGTTTCCTGTGGAATGCCGACGAGCAGCTGCGCGAGTTTAGCCCATGAGAGCGGACAGTAACGGAAAAAAGAAGGGAAGAGAGACAGTCGCTGAGCAGGAAAGAGAGGAGAGGGATTGTTCGATTCCCAATTCAGAAGTTGCCGCCACAGTGGAAGCATAAATTTTTAAAGCCAAGCACATTGAAACAGTATCCATCGGGGAAAGCGGCGCGTCGGTGGCCCAATGCAAAGCCCTTCTTCTTTGTTCTCCATCGTCACCAGACTTTGAGCTTCCAACGCAGGATGCGATGCCACACATGTGCCACGGCACACAGCGCTGCGAGATACGCCGATGTCACGAGCAACGCCACCCACCACGGCGCGAAGATCGTACGCATGGAAAGATTCACGGCGCCGGTGGAAAGATTGGCGACGAGGAACAGCGCCAGTTGATTCGCATTGATGCTATCCATGGTTGGGGACAGTGTCCACGATGCCGGCGACGCGACCACGCTGATGGCTTCTTCTTCCCCCATCCGTTTCGGCGAGGATTTTTCTTCTCGTCCGACCGTCAGCCGGTCGGCATTCAGCCGCTGGAGGAAGGACGCCAGCGCGTACTCTGCCAGCACGAATCCCGCGAGACACATCGTGTTGAGGCACACGATAAAGCTCACATACGTCAGATTACACAGTCGACGTGAGCATGGCTGCACCCAGGATTCCAGGAACGCTGTCAGGATCCCGGCCGAGATGGCGATCACGGCGGCGCAAACGGCTTTTCGGCGAAGGAGATCCCCTTCGTCCTCGTCGTCGTGTCCATCCCTCGGCGTCGACGGCACCACCACGTTTCCTCGTTCTCCTTTGACAGCCCGGCGCCGTTCGGAGGCTACCGACGCTGCATTGCCAGGTACCGCGAAGATCCACTTTCCGACCTGCGCACCGATCAAGAAGAGGGCGAAGTAGCCCACCGAGGAGCAAATGCCCTCCTTATTTCCCTCCACGATGTTCCGACGCTCAGGACCCATGATCCAGGCCGTGAGCCGTCCGGGTTGCAACCACGCTTGATACACGAACCCGATCGCACAGCCTTGCAATCCCAGGCTGCACGATTCCAAGAAGGGACGGCTACAAAATCGCTTCATCGCATTCTTCTTGCTGTTACCTTCGTGATCCTCCTCGTCGTCGCGGTGGTGGGCGGCGTGCTGCCGCCGACAACACTTGTTCACATCGGCAACTCCCTGTTGCAGCAGGAGGAAGTAGACGGGCATCACGGCCAGGGTCAGAAAGAAGTTCCAGTGCGTGCCGTACTCGGTCACGTGTTCCTGGTACTGCGTGGCGGCAATGATGGCGACGCGCACGCCCCCAATGATCAGCAGTGGGACCGCCGATCCGATCCACGCACGCGAAAACTGCGCCGCCGCGGTACTCGATGACGAAGGCGCGCCGTTTTTCGCTGCGGCGGCCAACTTTGCCCCAAAGGCCAGTGCCGCGGAAAACACAAACGACCCGACGCCGGTGTCCATCAGCGACACCCCAAAGGTCTCAGTTTTCATCCATCGGGGCGGGAAGTTCATGAAGTCGATCGCAAGGATCGCGTAGGCCGTCATGAACATCAGCGAGCCGCGGAAATTGGCGAAGTACGCTTCCTGACGACGCCGAGGAGAAGGTGGAGGAGGAAGCGTTGTTGATGATGATGACTGGGGACGTGGGTGGGCGTGTACCACCCTTGTAGGTGAGCTGACTGCAGGCAGAACGCGGGGGGGCGGCACCAACGACGCCGCAAAGAGTGCGACGCCGCCCGCAACGGTCAGGGCTGCCATCCGGGGGACGGCGACTGCTTCGTCCATCGAAATCGCGCCAAAAAAGGAAACGGTGATACCGACGAACATCGCGTCCAAGATGCACCTTCGCCACCCAACGCGCTCCGTCTCCCCCCATATTCTCGAAATAAACGCAGATGCAATGGCCGAGGCGACCGTCAGCGTCACCAGCGATGTCGACAGCAGCAAGACCTCGGAATAGGTCGATCCCGCGAGATTCGAAAAGCGCGCTTCGACGAGTTTCTTGTACTCGGCAGGAGATAGGGCATCTCCAGACATGCTTTAACGAAAAATGAAAGAGAATTTTGAGACTGTATCTCGGTTTGACCACACGCACACGGAGGACGCTCCTCCTCTGTTTCACAGGAAACAAGGCCAAGTTGGTGTTGGCTGTTCGAGACTCGACAGCCTCTCGAACTGCAATGCACATAGCGCGGAAATATTTTCGAAGGCAAAGGAAACTGTCCAAAGGTCCGAAGGATTCGATTCTGGGACTTCACAGCGAATGTGTGTTGTCCCCCCTTTTCACGTCCAGAAGAAGCGCAATACGACGATGATCATCCAAACGTGCAAGGCCATCATGTAGAGAACGAAAGAGCGCCGGGGAATGCGAACGTAAATGATTTGCGCCACGGCAGCAATGACCTTGTCCGCAGCACCCCCACAACAACTTCCAGCCGACGCCGAACTTCCTGCGGCGCCACGGAAAAGCGGCTTGTCGTCATCCATCCCGACGCCGTCTGCCGCACCGCCTCCGGCTTCCATGACGGCTGCCATCGTGGCATTGCCGCTCGAAGACACAGCCGACGTGGTGGTTCCGGAGAGCGCCGCCAGCAATTGTTGGTTGTCATGGCGGAGCGATTTTACGGTCTGCTGAAGGCCCTCGATCTCGCGGCACGACACCTCTTCCAGGGCCGCCGCACGTTGCCGGTACCGATCACGTTGTTCCGCCAAGGCGGCCATGGTGTGTTGGGCACTCGCCAGTGAATCGGCTATTGTCGTCGAGGAGGAATTAGCTTCTTCTGGTGGCGGTTGGCGGTTCGCAAAAGTGGTACGCGGTCCCGCCGACGCGTGGACATCGCTCCCCGCAGCACCACCATTGAGCACTTGCTCCAAGGATGCCGCTTCGTTGCGGTCGCGGAGAGCATTCGCTTCCATCGCGGCAGACCTTGTCGTCGGCGTCGCCGTGGGACCAATGTCTCCATCGGCGACGGCTCGGGTGCGGGTGCGGTCGACATGACTGATCTCGCGCTGCATCTCCAGCAGGTTGCGTCGCAGGGCTTGTTCACTGGCCTCGAGGGCGGCCACGCGCTGCCTCCAGGAGGCGAGTTCGCCCGTTTTAGCGTTGAGTTCTGATTGTGCCAGCTCGAGGCGACATCGAAGGGATTGGTGATCGTGTTCGGCCCGGAGGCAGCGATGCGACATGTCAGCGGCTGCGCGCCGAAGCGCCTCGAGCTCATCGTCCGCGGCCCGCAGCCGCTGCACGGCAGCTTCGGTTTGTCGCGAGAGAGCGCGGCAGCGACCTTCGGAGTCCGCAAGCAGCTGCCGCAGCCCGCCGGAATGATCGTCCTCCGATGCCCAGCGACTTTCATCCCTCGCCTCGTCCGAAGCACACCGGCGGTTTGCCTCCTCTTTTCTGCTTTGCATCCCAGATGAAGGTGTAGATGATGTCGCGTCATCTGCGTTAGCGGCGGCAGCGGCGACCCGATCAGGAGGGGCCGCGCGATAATGCGCGTCGAGTTGCTGCTGCTGCGCCGCGATGGTCGCTTGCAGTCTGCGCTGCTCTTGTTGATAGAACAGATGGAGTTGCTGATGATCCGCAGTGGCCTGAACGGCATCCTCGTCACGAAAATTCGCCATGTCCTCTAATTTCTGCTTCACGGCGAGCAGCTCTGTGGTCAGGTCGGCGTTGAGGTAGTTGACGCGCCGGCACTCCTGGGTGGCCGTGCTCAGATCTTGCAGCAACGCTGCTTCGCGTTCTCGCCACTGCTGCGCCATCCTCGTCACTTCGAGTGATGCCTCGTCGTCCACGGCTTGCCGGGATGCCACCACTGCCATTTCCGCGTCTGCGAGCGCGTCGCGCAGCTGCTGAACGGTCACTTCCTGGTTTTTGAGTTCCGACAGTTCCGTTTCCCTCTCCGAAATTCGTCGACGGAGGGCATTGATCTCGCCCTGACGGCCGGCGAGCTCCTTCCACTGCGGCCGGTCACGGAGAATCTGCTCCACGACGATCGTGGGGTCGACCAACGACGTCACGTGACTCGAAACGTCTTCGAAAGCTCCGTTTGTGAGTTTGAGCGCATTGGTGACCGCGTCAATGTGCTGCTGGTAGCCCTTCACGAGGCTGCCGATCTCCTTGTCTCGTTCCTCCGGAGCAAGCTTCGCGAAGTCTCGCGTCCGCTGGCTCACAATCTTCCTGCTCGCCAGGACGCTCTCCGTTTCCACTTCAAGCTGCCGTCGATGCTGAGGTAACGTTCGTGACACGAAGGCGGCATGATTCGTGCGCTTCCATGCCTGGCCGACGTCCTCCAACGCCGAGAGACGGGCCACGAGCCGCTCATCAAGCTGTGGTGTCGCAGTGGCGTGCGGCGCCACCTCAGCCGCCATGTTGTTTGGAATGCCCTGGGGGCCCTGTGAAACAAATAAATGTCAACCAAAATGCAACGCGCCAGCTGGCATCAGTGACGATCCACGCGACGGCACGGCAACCAAGTGAAAGAGATGATTGGGGAAGGAAGGAGCCGTCTATCTTCGCAAAGGCGGGCGAACCACGGCCCGCGGAACGAAGGCGGCCACCGCAGACGCCCTCATCGCACCTTCCGCGGCAGCCGCTGCGACCCCCATTCCCCTCCCGCGACTAACCGGCGCGTCGGGCTTCTTCGCCAAGTAAGCCGCACACGACTGCTGGCTCACGCTGACGCGAATGACGTCGCCCTGGTAGGCCTTTTGGTCGAGATCGCGAATACGCGCCACGAGCGCCTTGCTGTCCTCGGTGTCGTGCTCATGAGCGAGCTCGAGCAAAAAATAAGGCTTGCGCGACGTGGTGACGTATACGATCGTGGCGGCCTCGCCGATGCGCACGCCTTCCGCGTTGCAAAACGCGAAGATGTCGTGGAACGAACGCAGTGCTCGTGACTTGGGGTCCGACGCAGAAATGAACAGCGTCGTGAGAGATGGCGGAGGAACTGCGGAGGCAGCCGCAGCGGACGCCGAATGGTTAGTTGATGCCCCAGCAGTTCCCGGGGGTGGTGCGGCACCGCCGTCCACGCCGCCATTCCGTCCGCTCCCGGAGGCTTTACTGACCTCAGGCGCGTCGATGTGAAGCTGACCGGGCTGTGGTGGCAGTTGGCCGGCTCCACGGGTTTTCCATTCCAAGGTGAGGCGGTGCGACGTCAGTGATTCAGCACCACCCGCGCCTCCAGCAGGAGCGTCGACGAGCAACCTCGATGGGATCATCACGTTGACGAAGCCCTGCTCCACCAACCCGCTTAAAACGTCGCCCGCCATCGACTCGTCTGTCGTAGATAGGGTTTCACCGCGGTCGCATACATCGACGACCGCCTTTCCCTTCATGCGCTGCGCCTTGTCCAAGATCACCACGGGTCCGATGTCGTAACGGACGTGGTGCGCTGGGTCCGCGTGCTGGAGCGCAGTCAGCAGCCAGTGCCGAAGATCAGCCTCCGAGACCCTCCGCGACGGATCGGCGACAGCGATTGAGGATGGCAGCCCACCCACGACGATCACGCGGCGGCGGGACCCCCCAGGTGGCGGTGGCGTTGGTGATGCGATCGGCGGCACTACCTCCGACGCCATCCCCGGGAGGGCGGAAGATGCGCTGGAGCCTAGGTGGTGCAAACGGCGCACTTGAGTCGGCCGCTCTCCGTCTGAAGAGACACTGCCATCGCCGGCTGATGGGCCTGCCGCCGCCGTCTCGAAAACGGACGATGTGCTGGCGGACATAAAAAGAAGAAAGAGAGACCTTTTTTTTTTACCTTTTTGCTCCCCCCTCTGCACACGACGAACGCAAAGTAACGAAAGTTTCGAACTGGTCTGGCCAGTAAATATTGAGCTGACTGTTTTGTGCCGGGGCGGTTTAGTCCACCAGCGAGACTATGAAGTGCGCGGGGTATTGTGCGGCACAATCTGCCGCTGGAGGAAGCGAAGCGAAAAAAAATTATTCTGTTCAGTCTCTTTCCGGGGGTCCTCTCTTCGTTTTCATCGCCACGTTTCCCCATCCCCCAAATTCTGAACTGTTCTTTTGATGATTCGAGGGTCGTCTCGGGTTACGCATCTGCCTTTCCTTTGCGTGCGCCCTACGGGCGGTAATCTGCGTCAGCGTTCAGTCCACAGAACCCAACGCTGTCAGCGTACTGCTTCATCGTCGGCGATGTCCAGCCGCCAAACGGGTTGAAGTCGCTGAAGCTCGGGTTGCCATCGTAGTGGGCATACCACAACGCGGCCCCGGCATCGCTGCCCGCCGTGCACGACCCAGCGAGGTTGGACCACATGTAAGACGAGGCGTAAATGCCTACGGTGGCCCCTGCGCCCTGCGCGGCGGAAATCAAGCCCCCGATGAAGTTGCAGTTGGCGTTGGTGTCGCCACTCCAGCCACAGCCAGAGGAGGGGTTCGTCTCAATGTCGAACCAAATCGTGCCGAAGCTTTGACCCGCGGCGCTAATGGCGTTGAGGTCGTCGGACACTTGTTGACTGGCCGAGACACCGCCGTAGCACGGAAAGTGATAAATGTCGACCGGACTGAGGCCAGCGGTGTTGGCGTTGGCTATGTTTTGCGGGCAGTTCGAGTCGACGCCACCGTAGGAGTGGTACGAACGAATAATCGTGTAGGACCAGCCATTTTGCACTGCGCATTGAAAATCGGAGACTTGAAGAGCGTCGCTGACGTCGCCGCCGCTCTGAGCGAGAACCGAGGAGGCTCCGAGCAGGAGCGTTCCCAATAAGAATACAAAGGTAGAAGCGAAACGAGCCATCTTTTTATGGTTTGTGGGTTGGACTCTGGACCATCCTTGCTACTTGTAACCACGCAAATCAAATCGTTTTCGAATGACTCATCGACGTACTAGTACATTGAATTTCCGTTACGATCCCGTGGCCATTTCGGCTCTCTTTTTCTCTCTCTCCACACCGCCAGCCATTCCCTCTGCGGTTAGCTTTCGCTTCGTTATCTATGTTTGTGTATGCTGTGGGAGGTTAATGACCTCGGTCCACAATAAAATCTCCGTCGATTCGATCGAGAACCACCAGAAAGTTTTGTGCTAGGAAGACCCAAACCGTCGCGAGTCAATTTGAATTTTTCTGTTGTTGTTTTGTTACCACGGGACCGGTTCAAAATGGCGGAAGAGTACACCGCAGCGAGGGGCTTGGTGCTGCAGCACGACGGAAAGCACAGGGTCCAGCACACGCGCACCCCCGTCCTCAAGCTGCAACGGCGGCAACGAAATCGTCGTCTGCCTCATGCGGCTGATCCAGCCTGTGTCCACCGACGAGACGTAGCAGCCCCGGGCGGCGAAACTCGCCGCGACGGTTCGAGTCAGCATGTTCATGGACGCCTTGGCCATATTTGTGTGCGGGTGGGCATCGGATTTGTATTCCTGGCTGAACTGACCTTCCGGGGAGGTGACGTTGATGACAAACGATGGCTGATGGTCGTTTTCGAGAGCATAGGTGGTCGCCGCCGCCGCCGACGTCGCCGTCGGTCCTTGGTCCGCTGGAAGCACCAGCAGCGGTTCGAACAAGCCGATGAGTTGCATCGGGGCGATGGCGGTGACGAGCTGCGACGCCATGCATTCCGCTAAGCCGACGTCTCCCACACGCTGACTCCAGCTCGTCGATGCGCGACCATCCAGGCCGCGATCCTCGTAGGGTTCTGCGGAGGTCACCTCCCCGCGGCGTTGCACCGCGAGTTGAGCGCCGACATTGGCGATGGGGTCGTTGACATAATGAGACTCAGTCTCGGTATCCGGCACCGTTTGCCGTTGCCATTGTGGCTGGCCGCCACCCCCGGTGAGCAATGACATGCTGTCCGCGAGCCCCGAATTGGTGTCCGACCGCAGTTGGCCTTCCAGGATGCGAGCGGTGACGTCCAACGGCGTGATCTGGGCGACGAGCCCAACACGACCACATAAGGCGGCTACCTGCGGGTGGTCGCGAAGCGTCGTAGCCGCCGCCGGCTGGTAGTAATCCGCCGGACGCAGAATTGTCTGCGCGGCGTTGTTGACGAGCAAGTGCACCCGCGCAGGGAACACCTGCCGACGAACCACATCCGCGAATGTGGCGATGGAAGGAGGGTGACAAAAATCAACCCCAAAAACGAAGAGCCGTGTGCACCATTGCGCCGCATCCGGTTCCTGCAAGTAACGGCTCGCGGCGTCGTTTGCGAAGCGACTTGTGACCACCACGGACGCCCCCATGCGCAACAGGCGCAGGGCGACCACGTAGCCAATCTTCACCCGGCCTCCCGTGACGATCGCGTGGAAGCCGGATAGGTCGCCCATGAGAGATCGCTTGGCATCGTTGAGCGTGTCGCAAAGGAGGCACAAGAGGGGACGCTCCTTTTCCGTGGCGGTCGGATCGATGCGCTGGCCGCACATATAGCATCGCGGAAGGAACTCATTACCCCGCCGCGAGTCCCACAAGTCATCGACTTTACTGCGCAACAGCGGGGGCAACCCTGCGGCGGCGGTGGCCACCGCGTCGGAATTCATGATGGCGTTCGTCATTCGCTTCGGGTCCCCTTTGCCGCTGTGATAGTTCACCTCGACGGGCGGTGCCACGGCGGCGGTGGCCGCAGCGGCCTTTTTCTTCTTCGCAAGCCAATGTGGCACCGGCAGCTTCAACGGAGTTTGGGGAGCGGGATGGGGACCGATGGCGTTGCGCCAGCGATCGCCGGTGAACACGACGTACTTGTCTTCGGCGTTCAGCGAGGCATCGGCCTTCACGAAGACAATTTTTCCAGCCGCGGAGATGACAGGCCGCGTGTCGCTCAAAGGCTTCTGCTTCGCGATGTACTTGTCGAAGTGGAGCCCGGTGCGCACGTGAGCATGGTACGGCGCTTGGACCAACCCATAGCCGATATCTACCGACGCGGAGGTGTTGGCGTGAATGGCCGCAATGCGAAGCGTCATTTCTTCATTCAGCACGACATCGCAGCGAGGTTGATGTTTGCAAATTTCGAAGAAGAGCGTGCCGAAGCCGCGCTTGGTATATTTAAGAATCCGTGGGCCGGTGCTCCATCGGCGGAGTTTCATGGGCTCCACGAAGTTGTAACCTGTTTGCAGCGCCCGGATCGCCCGCGGCAGCGCGAAAACATTGGTGCCGTTGTATCCAAGACAGACGCAGTCCAGGTCGAAAAAGGAAAGAATCTCATGCAAGCCGGTGTACCGCACGATGACGACCTGGATGTTTCGCACGGGGTGACCCGACCAAATGGTGATGGCGTTCGCGGAGCGTAAAAGGCGAAGTCCTTTGATGCGCTGCTGCCAGTGCTTATCGCCCATTTTGCGACCACCGGGGCGAACGTTGATCCTGTTCGACGTGAACGCCGCGCGCGACCGGGGGGAAGACGCAGCTGCGTCGTCGTCGTCGTCATCGTCTTCGTCGACCTCCGTTGCAGAATCGCCTGGGGCCTCCACCTCCTGGACCTGCGCGCCGGGGAGGCAGGACGGGGACACCTCCGATGCCGTCGTGAGAAGTTCCTGAATAAGGCGGGTCAGACGGCGCTTCGCATCGGCTTCGCTCGTCGCGCAAAGGAACACATCAATGTCGCTGCTGTCGTAGGGCGTCTGTTGAAACCCCTTCGTCGACTCGACCGGCTTGCGCAAATACGATGTGATCTCGCCGAGGATGTCAGGGAGCAAGCGAGGGTGCCGGCGCGTGATGGCGTTGACCGCAATGTCGATACGCTCCAGCACGGCGAGACCTTGTCGAGCAGCTGGCCGCGACGCGTAGGGCACGAATTGAGGCGAGCGGCGGTCGAGCTGCTCCTTTGTAAGCGTCGGCGGGACGAAGTCGACGTCGCTCGTTGTGCGCAGGACCGCGGCGAGCACCGCCCCGCCACAGACGTACACTCCATCCCAGGTGATGCCCTCGACGCAGCGGCTCGTGAAGGCGTCAAACGCGTCGCGGAAGGAAGAGACGTGCCGATGGCACACGGGCCCGGCAACTGCACGCACATGCTCGGTCTTCGCTTTTCGCGATGGGGGTGCGGTCGTTGTTGCAGTTGACGGTGTGCTAGCCGAAGAGGCGGCATTGGCCGCTGCCGCTGTCGTGGTCGGTAGACCAGTGACAGCTTCCGGTGTTGAGGCGGCCGAGTTTGACGGCTCGACTATCGCGTGTTGACGCTCCGTCGGCCCAAGGGCGCGCCGAGCGGCGGCGCACAACATCGGGGTGAGTCGTCCGGACGCTCCGACGTCATACAAGGGAATAAGCGGTAGCCCCGCGCACTCACTCCATGCCCGAGGAGGGGTGATCATGGTACTTGACCAGGCAGACGACGACGACGACGACGCTGCGCCACCGCGGTGGTTGCTGCTGCCTACTGACGCCAGGAGGCGCTGCTCGATGCCCAGGCAGCCGGCGGGGATCACCTTATGCATGTAGGCCGCCCGGATGCGCCATTCGTCACGCAACTCAGCGGTGTGGATCAGATCGGGGGTGATCACGGGGAGAATGGTCGCCGCCGCGGCGGATCGTCCACCGGAGGAGCTGGTGTAGCCGCCCCCTCCTTGCAGCGGACGAAACGTGGCCGCGGCGGCGGCGGTCTTGTCCCATTCCGACATGACTTGCCACAGCTTCGAAGGCGGGAGGCGAGACAGAACCTCGTCGACAAAATGTCCTTCCTTCGGGATCAAGCCTTCGTCGCGCCGCGGCAATCCGTTTCCTGCCGCGGCGGCCGCTGGCCTTCTGGAATAGACCGCCGCCGCGCTTGCCTGCGCCCTTTGAGCTGATTCAGTTTGGCTGACGATAAACAACACCACGTCCGACGAAGCTGCGTTGGAGAGCTCCCGCGCCTTTTGCACCACAATGGCGTCCCACATCGCCGCTTCGTTGTCCGCCGCGGACGGAGGGGCAACGAAAAGCCGATCGCCGTGATTCGTCATTGTGTTGACGGTGGTGTCCGGTTGCTGCCCACCAACGGACGTTGCCGCTGAACCCTCCTCGGAATGCGGAGGATCCGTCCGCTGATGCTGGCTGAAGTAGCGCTCGAGGCCGCGGGCAAGGCGGTGACGCATGAACACATCGGCTTCGCGTACGGCGAGGCCGATCGCTTGAGCCAAGTCGTTGTGCCCGAAGTCGCGTAGGTCGTCCAGTGACGTGGCCTGCACGGAAAGGGCATCGAGCAGCCTGTGCCATTGATCTGACGTGAACTCCGGAGCGGATGACCGCAATATTGAGCATGCCATCCACACGTGTTTGCGAAGAAAAGAAGTCGCGTGCAGAAATTTTGTAAAAAAAACACGGAGGGAAGGAGGGATGACAAGATGCTGGCGAAAAAACG
>ERZ1292630.348-Hain-H41-02um-R3-348-length-48987-cov-29_pt2 | contig 42202 bp, 38 predicted proteins | sample MGYA00564408_ERZ1292630 | MGnify/ENA primary metagenome ERZ1292630 (study PRJEB36523, sample SAMEA6512641) | groundwater metagenome | collected 2019-01-08 | study: AquaDiva: Metagenomics assemblies of 32 groundwater samples
CGGTCAGAAAATCGCTACGCATATTATTTCTGGTTTAGAACCAAGAATCAAACCGAGATTTAAAAGCAACGGCGCTAAAAATACACCCAGTATGAATCAAAAGCGTAAACGCTCACCTTTTGCTGATTATGATAATCGGCCGAGTTTCGGTGCGGCAAATTCATTCAATAAAAGTGGCAACGGACAACAACAACAACAACAACAACAACAACAACAACGCGGACGTCCATTTGATCAAAATAATCGCGGTAATGCTTTTAGGAGTAATGGTAATAGTCTTAAAACCGCTCATTATTCTGCGCGCGCCAAATAGTTTTTTGATACGCTGATTCAATAAGTTAGACTGGCAATTAATAATGAATTATCAGTCTAACTCTCCGGGCTGTGCCGGCAATAGCGTGAGAATCTTTGACGTGAGTACAGAGCTGTCTCCTGTAATTGCAAAAATACAAGTATTGGCACGCGAAATGAATGTGGGAAGCCGTGTTTCCTTTACTCATATCATCATTACAAATAGCCAAAACGATCATTCTTCCATCGCTAATTCCAAAGCTAGCCAACTTTCTTCCAGCTCGGTCACTTTCTTTTCAAGCATTGCATGCATTTCGCTCAGTTTCTCGATTTCGGTACGAGAAGGGTTTGCGTAGACAGCAGGGTCGGCTAAACGTCGGTTAACATCAGCCAGTTCCTTTTGCGCATTATCCAAGGCGGCTTCTAATTTTGCTTGTTTTTGTAGTAATCCTTTTTTATTAGGTTTGTTAGCCGGATGTTGCACAGATTGTATTTTTTGTTGCGAAGGTTTCTCGGTCCGCTTGCCTTGATAAGCATCTACCCAAGCTTTGTAGTCTTCTAAGCCGCCATTAAAAGGTTGTACTGCTTTATCAGCGATTAACCACAATTCATCGGCAATTGCGCGTATTAAGCTGCGATCATGTGACACCAGTAATACCGCACCTGTGTATTGCTCCAACGCCAGCGTTAATGCATCGCGCATATCCAAGTCCAAGTGATTGGTTGGCTCATCCAGCAACAATAAATGGGGTTTCTGCCATGCCAATAATGCAAGTGCCAAACGACTCTTTTCGCCACCTGAAAAAGTACCAACAGGTCGATTTTCATGCTCACCACCTAAGCCGAATCTGCCTAAAAAAGTTCGTAAATTACGCTCGGTTTGCGTGGGTGCAAGTTTTTGAAGGTGCTGTAACGGTGTTGCTTGGCTATCAAGATGTTCCAGTTGGTGTTGTGCAAAATAACCAATATCGAGATTGGCAGAGCGTTCGATAACACCGTGCGTAGGTTGAATTTCTCCTACGAGTAGTTTGATGAAGGTCGATTTTCCTGATCCATTCGGCCCTAACAAGGCGATTCGAGTTCCGGATTGTAATATCAACTGAACATGCTCGAATAACGTATGATTACCATAATCAAAGCTTAAATCCTTGATACGCATCAAGACGTCAGGGCCTCGTTCGGGTGCGTCAATGCGCAGTTCAAAATGTCCCTCTTCAGCATGAAGTGGCGCTAGTCGCGTTAATCGTTCCAGTGCTTTGATTCGACTTTGCGCTTGCTTTGCTTTGGTTGCTTTTGCTCGAAAACGTCGCACAAAGTCTTCCATGTGTGCAATGTGTTTTTGCTGCTGCTCATAAGCTTGTGTATGTTGCATCAAACGTTCTGCACGAGCTTGCTCAAAATCATCATAGTTACCTTGATAGGTATCGATTTTATGATTGTTGATATAAGCAATCCGGTTGGTGCAGGTATTTAAAAACTCACGATCATGAGATACCACGATGATGCTGCCCGGATAATTTAGTAGATAATTTTCCAACCAAACGATGGCTTCCAGATCGAGATGATTGGTTGGTTCATCTAATAACAATAGATCAGCACGATGCATTAAAGCGCGCGCCAGATTTAATCGCATACGCCAACCACCGGAAAATTGGTTGACTAATTTTTGCAAAGCGTCATTAGAAAAACCGAGACCATTCAATAGCTGCGCCGCACGCGCTTGAGCCGTGTAGCCACCAATGATTTCAAAGCGCTGCTGTGCCTCAAACCAAGCATCATCGTGATGTGGCTGTGAAAGTATTTTCTCTAGTTGGCGCAATTCCATATCACCATCAAGCACAAACTCAATCACGGATAAATTCGAATTGATAATTTCTTGTTCTACAAAAGCGATGGTTTTCCCAGGTTGGAGCATAACCTCTCCGCTATCCGGTTGTTTTACACCGCGTATTAATTGAAATAGCGTTGACTTACCACAGCCATTTTTTCCTACTAAGCCGATTCGTTGGTTGGGGAAAACCTGCAAATCACACCTTTCCAGCAGGGAATTACCGTTTTGCAGATAAGTTAAAGATTGAATAGTGAGCATCGAGATATGTGATAAAGCGAATGTAAAGAAGAGCTGCTTAGTGCTTAGCTGAATAGCTTCAATTCAATGGAATACGATGCGGTATTATTTGAGATAGGTAACCCACTTCAAATACAAACGCTCAGCAATGGCATTGAGATCTTCAATGCGCTGAGGTAGGTCTTTTTCGATTTCACTGATTGATTGCACCGCAGGCCCTTCTAAGGCTGCTAATTCCTCTGCAGCGACACTGCACCAATCGCGTACCATGCGCGCGGTCATTTCAACATGACATTGCATTCCTAGATGCATATTCATTGCAAAAGCCTGATTTTCGCAATAGGAACTGGATAAAATGTTGGTTGCACCAGGTGGTAAGCTGAAAGTTTCGCCATGCCAATGAAAAGTTTGAAAATGCGTCAGATCACCAAACCAGGATGCCGCCACCGGATTCTCAGGAATGCTCACTTCGCCCCATCCCATTTCCTTGAATGGATTGACGCTGATCACGCCACCTAATGCTTTGGCCATTAATTGCCCCCCCAAACAATGCCCTAGCACTGGCATGTCGATATCAACTGCTTGGCGAATCAACGCAAGTGATGAATTAATCCAAGGCAAATCATCGTTTGCACTCATTGGCCCACCCATAAAAACTAACCCACTGAATTCTTGAATATCTCTGGGTACATTTTCACCTGCATCAATTTTAATCAATTGCCAGGGAATATGATTATTGTCGAGAAATGTGGCAAAATAGCCTGGCCCTTCGATGGGTAAATGTCTAAAAATTGCAACGGGCTTCATAGATGTTCCTGCCATTATTTGAATATCCTAGCAACGAATTTTAACCGTTTTCGGCACCCTTTATGTGCTAAAAACCAAGCAAAGTTTTTATTATCTGTGATCTATATTCATTACCTCAAATCAAAAGCCTTGCTTCTTATCCATACGGAATGGATTGTATTATGTCAATGAAGCCACTGAGTTTTTCCGATGTGGTACGTATTGAACAATTGCGTAACATTGAAGCAACGCAAAAAGAGCACTTATCCTATGACAGTATCAAGGATATGCCTGCGTACCCTTCGCGAGAATTTCACTATGTGGATTTTGTGCACCGTCTTCATGATCGTGCAAATTTTCTTATTCGCGAAAACAAATTACAAGATGCCTTGCAGCATCCGCATCAGCATTTTGTGTATGCACAAAGAGTTTGCCTTTTTCTGGCCTTGTTGCTGGGAGGATTGGCTGCAAGTCAGGCGGTCAGTGAGTCTTCCACGTTAAACATCTATTGGTTGCTTGCCGTTCTGCTCGGTTTTAATTTCATCTCCTTGGTACTATGGTCAATAGGAATTTTGATGAAGATACCAGGACTCAGTAGTGGCATTGTTGCCCAATTAGTGAGCTGGTTACCCTTCCGGCAACACAAGGAATTGACGATTTCTTCGCTCGCATCGCGTGCTTGGTGGGAAAGATACTTGACAGGCCGCATCGGAAAATGGCGCATTAGCGCGCTGACGCACAAATTCTGGTTAGTATATCTTGCCTCCGGTTTGGCGTTATTAATTTTAATGATGCTTGCCAAACAGTATAATTTTACTTGGGGAACGACATTATTACCGGACAGTAGCCTACCTCAAATAACACGTTTGCTAGGTGCTCCGTTAGAAGCGATTGGATTGCCTGTGCCACAAGATGAACAAATCATTGTTAGCCGTATTGGCATCGAAGGTCAAGATACCGAAACACGAACAGCCTGGGCTAGTTTTCTGATGGGAGTGTTGTTGTTGTATGGCATTGTTCCACGCGTACTGGTGCTTGGCCTATCGTTGTTGATGCAGCACTGGTATCAGAGTCGCTTTAAACTTGATCTTTATTTGCCCTATTACATTACCTTGCGTCAACAGCTCATGGGATCGCAAATGGAAACAGCGGTGATTGATGCGGATCCTTATGCTAAAAAATCTCACATTCAACAAGCAAGTGATGTGAGGCGCCCTATTCAAAAATCTACTTTACCGCTCAATGCCATTGCATTGGGTATCGAATTAGATGCTTCTGTGCTTTGGCCTAATGGAATTAGTTGTCGCACTAATATTATTGATCAGAATTCACAGGATCAAGCGCTTTTGACCACCCGAAAACTAAAAGAACCGTTGTTGTTAGGTGTTGCCGCACACCGACTACCGGATCGAGGTGTGCAGCGTTTGATCAAGGAATTGGTGGATAATGCTGCACAAAAACCTTGGCTGATTTTGTTGAAACAAAACGCTGCAATACCTATTGCCAGCACGCGTGAACTGGCTTGGTTTCGGCTCGCTGAAGCTTGCGGTATTCCTGCAGATCAGGTAATCAGTAGGTAAATGCTATGGTAGCTTTAGTTTCGGATTCTCAAGATTCACTTCCACTATTGAATGTGGTTGTGGTTGGCCACACCAACACCGGTAAAACTTCTTTGATTCGTACGATGTTACGTAGTACGCAATTCGGAGCGGTCGAAGACGCTGCTGGAACGACGCGGCATGTTGAGCAAGCCACGCTCTCTGCTCATAATCAACCGATTTTGAATGTGTATGATACCCCAGGTTTGGAAGATTCCAGGGCATTGTATTCCCTCATTAAGCATCTGCAAGCCAAATCAAAATCAACGCTTCCGGTTCAAATACTGAGAGATTTTGTGGCAAATATTGCTATTGATGATCCTCTGGAGCAAGAAGCTAAAGTAATACGCCAAGTATTGCGCAGCGATATTCTGCTTTATATCATTGATGTGCGGGAACCGTTTCTCGAGAAATATCGTCTAGAACTCGAAATTCTGACACAGGCTGCGCGACCGATTATTCCAATTTTTAACTTTACAGCTGAAAATCTGCAGGCACTTGCTACATGGCGAGAACACTTGGCTGCTTATAACATACATGCAACGCTTGAGTTTGATACTGTTGCTTATTCGTTTGCGGCAGAAAAGCGTTTGTATCAGAAAATTCAAACATTAGTGGATACGCATTATATACCACTGCAAAAGCTGATTGATTACCGGGCGAAACTATGGAAACAACTTTGTTTGTCTGGTGCCAAACGAGTGACCGAATTAATCGTAAGTGTTGCTTGTCATCGCGAGATTAAAACCGATCAAAGTAAGTTACGTTCGGATTTTATAATAGAAGATCATTTTCATAATTTTGTCCGAAAAGCGGAACAACAATGTTTGCATGATTTGTTGATCATTTTCAATTTCTCCGAAAAAGACGTCGAGATTCAAAAAATCCCTGTCAGCAATGGCCACTGGGAATTGGACATTTTTGCACCCGGCATTCTTAAAGCTTATGGATTGGATGTCGGCAGCGCCGCTGCCAAAGGTGCGGCAGCTGGGGCAGGTATTGATTTGATGGTGGGTGGCTTGAGTTTGGGTGCAGCCACTGCACTTGGTGCCATCGCGGGTGCGGGTTGGTCAACTTTCAAACGTTACGGCGATGAGATCAAAGCTACAATGACTGGTACTAAATGGCAGTGCGCCGATGAAGCCACGCTGCAAGTTTTATTTCTACGCCAAAAATATTTATTGCAAAAACTGATGCAACGTGGCCATGCAGCGCATGCAACCGTGCTGGTCGACAAAGCTGACAATGAAAAATTACCAGAGCACTGGTCGCAATTGATCAGTGCGCTGCGACAGAATCCAACATGGGAGATGCCTACTGTCACGCGCAATAATAGTCAGCAATACCAACACATAGAGCATCAATTTTTAGCAGCGTTACTTGATCAGCAAGACACCAATTGAGGTTTTATCGGTACTGCTAGAATTTTGTTGGGAGTGTTATCTCAATTACGAAGATGAACCTCTACAACGTTCGAGAAGCATTGAGCTTAATGTTCTGTTCTAAGCTTTCTGGTCCTCTCACCATGGCATCCCAAAAGACAGCAAAATAGCTTTTATCAACAATGGCGTTTTGACTTTTGATTTCAGGCAACATCAAAGCATGTAATTTTTGGAGGTTATACCAAGGTACAGCAGGGTATACATGATGACCAATATGGTAATTAATATTATTCCAAAACCAAGAGTTTACCTGATTGCTGATAATGGTCCGGGTACCCGCAAGTTGTCCAGAGTTCCAGGGCGTTCCATAATGCTCTGCCACAAAACGAACACTATTAAAAAAACCAAAAAATACCAGTGGCCAAAACCAAATCGCAAAAACTTCAGATGCGATTCCTTGACTAAATGCCCAATAAAAAATGGCCGCAGCTAAAGCTAAATGTAACGCAATCTCAGCCCAATGAATCAGAGCCTTCGCACCTTTAAATTTTTGTATTGGAAAAATGAATGTAAATTGAATTGCCGTAAGAAATACGCCAACCAAGCCATATGCATAGAAAAGAATATAATCGCCAATTCCGCGTTTACCCATCGTGAAGGCATCTGGATCTTTATGGGTGCGGTTATGGCGGTGATGCAGGAGATGATCTTCTTTGAAGGAAATGAATGAAATAAACATGGGTATTATGGCGAAAGTACCAAATGCCGAATTTTTCCACTTTTCCTTGAATAGAACACTGTGCGTGCAATCATGCATAAAAGTCATGATACCCATTTGAATGTAGCCCATTGCAAGATAGCAAAGCCAAGTGATCATCCAATGGGGAGAGTTCCAGCAAATAACTCCCAGTACAATCCAAATTAAGTAAAATAAGGGTATCTTTAGGTTGGGTTGCCAGCGATGCTGGTACAGCTTTCTCAGCTCAGTAGTTTTCGTATCAATCCTTAGCTCAAATACTCTAAGCTTTATTATTTTATTTTAGAAGGCGATTGTATTGTAGTTATCTTGGCAACTCAATCAGTAATTTTGATCTGGCTTGGAATACGTTTTAACTCAGTGTGGTAGTCTCCTGGCTTTGCCGAAGGTAATTTAACCGGATAGTGAGCGTTTCAGCTTATTTTTCCTATACGTTGATGCAAATGCGGCAATTAGGTCAAGAATTTAATCTCTGCGGGCTCAATTCCCCGCCCCTTGGGGCGAAAGCTGGTTGAAAACCTTCAGATTGAAGAGTACAGTTAATACCGCCGCTGCTTGCGGCGGGGTATTTTATTAAGGAGAGCATCATGGCTAAAATCAATACTAAATGGCGGAGCTGGAAATGACACGCTGACTGGAGGAGCGGGCAGCGATTTTTTAAATGGTGGTGCAGGCAACGACCTGTTAAGTGGTGGAGCCGGAAATGATTCCTTGAATGGCGGCATTGGCGTAGACACGATGATAGGTGGGATTGGCAATGATACTTATTATGTGGACAACGTGGGTGATGTGGTGGTTGAAAATGGCGTATCTGGCAGCGATGGAACCGCTGATACAGTCATAGCTTCAGTTAGCTACACTCTCCACGCGAACGTTGAAAACCTCACCTTATCTGGGGGAACACTGACTGCCATAAACGGGACGGGCAATACCCAAAACAACCGTATATTTGGTTCACACGGTAAAAATATCTTGGATGGTGGTGCGGGTGATGATTATTTGAATGGGCAAGCTGGCAATGACACTTTAATCAGTGGTGATGGCAATGACACTTTATTCGGTGGACAAGGCAGTGACACGCTAATCGGCGGTACAGGGAATGACGTTTACAACATTGACAATTTCTCCGACGTTGTTGTTGAAAATGATAACGAAGGTGTAGATACCGTAGTTAGCGATCTTAGCTTTTACACATTAGGTGCAAACATTGAAAACTTAACAACGAATTACCACGGCGTTGGCAATGAGTTAGATAATATAATCACTGGTTCTTTAGGCGACAACTACCTGGACGGTGGTGCAGGTGCAGACATTCTGGACGGTGGTGGGAAGCAGGGTTCGGATACCACTGGCGCACCCAATCATTCTGGCAGCGGGGGCAATGATGTTTATGTTGTGGACAATGCGGGTGACGTGGTGGTTGAACATGATGCAATTGTCTATGGTATAGCTTACAACGTGAGCATGGATACGGTGATGTCCTCGATCAATTACACACTGGATCATAATATAGAGAACATCATGTTGACAGGGTCTGAGTCTATCAACGGCACCGGTAACAATTTGGACAATATCATCTTCGGTAACGAAGCCATCAACACCTTGGCGGGTGGCTTTGGTAGCGACATGTATTACGTTCAGAACTCAGATGATGTTGTTATTGAAGAGGTAGATATTGGAGATGCTGACACATACTCTCCTCCCGTTGACATCGTTGTCAGCACCGTTAGCTACGCGCTTTCCGCCAATGTTGAGCAACTGTGGCTTGATGGCACAGTTGCAATTAATGGCACGGGCAACGTCGCGAACAATACTCTCGTTGGCAACGAAGCCATCAACACGTTGACAGGCGGCTTGGGCAACGACGCCTATACCGTACACAACACCGAGGATGTGATTATTGAAAATGAAGGAGCTGGATCAGACGCAGTATATAGCGTAGTTGATTACACGCTCGCTGAAAATGTTGAGGCATTGTATTTGGAAGGTGCGGGCATCAGCGGAATAGGAAATGACCAAGACAATGTCATTGGTTCTTCTGGTCAACTTAACCAACTGACCGGTGGCCTGGGCGCAGATACCTTCCAGTTCTACAACATGAATTTTGGCGGTGTGGATACCATCGCTGACTTTACTTCGGGTGACGATCATATCGAGCTTGGTGTATCGTGGTTTAATCTGGCAGCAGGAGACACTGGAACATTGGAAGGAAGCTGGTTCAACTCGTTTGTTTCTGGAGCTGGCTTAACTGAAGGGACTGAGAGTTACTACGACGCATTAGGTCAGGTTATTTATGACACCACATCCGGTACTTTGTATTACGATGCAGATGGCTCAGGTGTGGCAGCATCTCAGGCTTTTGCAACGCTGATCGGCATACCAACACTAACGGCCGCCGACTTTGCTGTCGTGTAACAACTGCCTCCGCAAGAGCAAGTTCTGAATGCAAATTGGGTTTTGCTTTTGCTGTCAGTAATAGTGGGGCAGTGGCTAGATTCAACGGTGGGAGAGTGATTTTTCGCTACTTGCAGCCTAACAATGCATCTCGCATCAATGGCGCCATTGATAGCACCAGGCATTTCACGTATTCTGTTTGATGATTGAGTGTAAACAATCCAGGCCGAGACTCCTAACTATGTAGGCACGGATTCGATGGATGTTTTTCGTGTTCATCTCTATTTATCAGGTCAAATTTATACTGGCATCAACAGATTCCTGTTTTTTCAATGAATGGTTAATGGTTTCCCTTAGTTGAAAATCAGAGTTTCCCCAATATGCATTCGGCGTTGTGATCATTAAGATGGCAACATCTGAATAATTTTATAAGGAAATTCACCATGAACTCACTAAAAGTAACCGCAGTCGCTTCATTAATGTTGTTAGGGGTTGTTACGACCTCAGCATTTGCCGAAGTACCGGCAGCTCCAATCAATATTAATCCGAACGATCATGCTACATTGGCAAATTACTATGAAGGTTTAGTGAAAGAGATCTCTGAAAAATTAGAGGGCTATCAGCAAGAACTGAATGAGTATGAAGATCATCCATATTACTATGGTAGGCAAGGACAAGATCTTAAATCGCATTTGCAAGCCAATATCCGTGAATACCAAGAGGAATTAGCCGAAGATTTGCAGGAAGCAGAGTTGCATAGAAAAATAGCAAGTGGAAATCAAGATAGACAATTTAATAAAGCAGAAGCAGAGATAGGTAAAGCAGTAATACGATAACCTCTGATTCTGATAGGCTCTGCTGATTTCAGTTAATTAGTTCTCCTTAAAATAGCTCAAACGATTAAATATTAGGTTGTAATTAATCTCTTCTTAGTGATCGTACGACCGGGAATGTTAAAATATTTCTGGTCGAAACGGTGATTAAAAAATGCTTAGACGAAGCATTCTCGATTCACTCACGCAATCGGTAGGTTCGACAAGCAAGCCGTATGCGTCGCGACGACTACCGTGGCAAGCGTGAAGTCAACGGGTAATCCCCTAATTATTCTTCAGGGGATTACCTCTGAGACCGTGTATTCTCGGTGACTCGATCCTTTTTTGCTGCTTCCCCCCGTTCCCTCTCTTTGTTTCTATCGCCGCAGGTGACCGTTGTGCTCGCCAGGTGCTATGCAAGGAATAATTTATACGCGGGATTCTTGGTTTCATCCCAGTAGCGATAGCCCAATTGATCAAGAAATGCCTTAAAGTCGGGTTTTTCTTCAGGCGGCACCTGGATGCCAATCAGCACGCGACCATAGTCAGCACCATGATTTCGATAGTGAAATAAACTGATATTCCAGTTGTGGCTCAAGTTATTGAGGAAATTCATCAAAGCACCCGGACGATCTGGGAATTCAAAGCGATATAGGATCTCATTAGTGACTGCACGTGCATGGCCGCCGACTAAATGGCGGATATGCAGTTTCGCCATTTCATTGTCGCTCATGTCTTCAGTAGCCAAACCGTTTTGTCTAAGTTCCTGAATCAGTGCTTGGGCTTCTTGTTGATTACGAATCGAAATTCCGACAAACACATGGGCAACTTTGGGATTGGAATAACGATAGTTGAATTCAGTGATGCTACGAGCACCCAATAAATTACAGAATTTCTTGAAACTACCGGGTTGTTCGGGAATGGTTACCGACATCACCGCTTCGCGTTGCTCACCAATTTCAGCACGCTCGGAAATATGGCGTAAACGGTCAAAATTCATGTTAGCGCCAGATGCAATAGCAACCAGCGTCTTGTGCTGAATTTTTTCACGCGCAACATAGGCCTTGATGCCGGCAATCGATAGTGCACCGGATGGTTCCAGAATCGTGCGCGTATCTTCGAACACATCCTTAATCGCAGCGCAAATAGCATCGGTATCGACCAGAATGACTTCATCGACCAATTCGCGGCATAATCGGAAAGTTTCCTTGCCCACGTGCCTTACTGCGACGCCATCTGCAAATAACCCCACTTGCGCCAATTTGACGCGGCGGCCGCTTTGTAGCGAGCGGTACATGGCATCCGAATCGACTGGCTCGACGCCGATGATTTTGATTTTCGGGTATAGGCGTTTCACATAAGCTGCTATGCCGGAAATCAGCCCTCCGCCGCCAATCGGCACAAAAATAGCATGAATGCTTCCTGTGTGCTGACGCAAGATTTCCATGCCAACCGTCCCTTGTCCGGCGATCACATCCGGATCGTCGTAGGGATGAACAAACGTGACTTGTTCTTCTTTCGCCAGTGTAATGGCATGTTCGTAGGCGTCGTTGTACGAATCGCCGTATAAGGCAACCGTGGCGCCATGTCCCATCACTGCATGCACTTTGATTTGCGGCGTGGTTACAGGCATTACGATCGTGGCGCTACAATTTAATCTCTTGGCGGCAAGCGCGACACCTTGTGCATGGTTGCCCGCTGAAGCGGCGATTACACCGCGATTGCGTACCGCAGGTGTCAATTTGATCATTTTATTGTACGCACCGCGCAACTTGAAAGAAAAAACCTGCTGCAAATCTTCGCGCTTCAACAACACTTGATTATGGATACGCTCGGATAAGTTGGCGACAAGTTCCAACGGACTTTCTATCGCCACATCATAGACTTGTGCGGTCAGTATTCTTTCAAGATAATTGTTTTTCATGACGGGAAATAAATAAATCCAGGTAAGCTTTTAATCCGGAGTTGGCAGAAGGATTTTATCATGATCAGTGATGGCATAAACCTCCTTGCTATGATTGGGTTCATAAAGGATTGAGGCCTTACATGGATGTCCCCATTTTGCAATGGCATTCAATTTTTGATGATGAACTGATTTGGATTACAGCCATACACTCGGATTCTTCTTGGAGAATTTACTCCGAGTGTTCATTGCGTTGAAGTATTGCATTATTAAAGTGTTTCATAATACTTTTATTGTCAGGCAAGCTTTGTTCCACCAACGCTACTATCTTGCTAAAAATTAATCAAGTATGAAACAATGAACGAAGCAAACTTTAAATTGAAATAAGCTAGAATGCTTATTTCGTGTATTTGCTAACGCTACGCTAAGGATAGTTAGTAAAAGCTCAACTTATTATTTGTTTTCACTACATAATTGATAAAAATTACAGTCATAAGGTCATTTTATGACATCAGGAGTAGAGGAGTAAACTGTGCAATTGATCATACCCACTTTAATGTCGCTCGGCGTCATCTTATTTCTTTCCGGAGTTATCGTTTACGCCATATTGGGAATGCAACGCATTAATACGATAAAAGTGTTCGGAAAAACCCATCAACTATGGCGATTTGTTGTCATCACTGTTGGCTCTGGTATTGTATTAATCATTTTCTCAGCTTTATTGCACAAGCATGTTTTTAATGAATCTGCAGATAAGTCCATACTATTAACAGAAACATCGGGTAGTTTAAAATATGACTTGCAATCGATTCTAGCGGGATTGAAAATCGACATACCAGAGATCACAAATGCAATCAAAAGGTTTCAATCCGAGTATTTGGCCGCATTCCAAGATAAGAATGAAAAAACAATGGAATTGCTTTCTTTAGAAATGTCTTACCGACTCAGAACAGCTTTAGCCGGTCAGGAATACCCAGAAAAACAAATCGAACGAGATGTTGAGCAAATTATGAATTTGTTAAAACAGCAACAGCCTAATAAATAAACTAATTGATTATCTTAATTAAGGCATACATGTATGAAAAAAATAACTTCCCTATTCTTTATCGTTTTGATGGTATTTATTACTTCTTCAGGAACAGCCGCTGCTGAACAATATGCAGATAAAGTTGTAGATAAATTAGGTAACGGTCTTGCCAACGCGGTGACTGGCGTGGTTGAGATACCTAAAACAATGAATATTGTTGCGCACAGAGATGGTGTTATTCACGCAATGACGATTGGTTTGTTGACGGGTTTGGCGAATGCGGTAGGGCGTTCATTAAGTGGTGCCTTTGATATTGCGACTTTTTTAATTCCAACGACTCCCTTTGTGAAACCAGCCTTTATTTGGGATGATTTTGGTCGGGAAACGACTTTCGTTGAAGGTCGTATGCGCTGATTTTACTAGCTTGTATCGAAAAAAAAGGGTAGGTTTAACTAAACAGACATTAACCCTTTTGATAGAAAAAATACCCTATTACTTGATTAATAATAGGGTATTTTTATTGATTACAATGAAGCAAGGAAGGCGACTAGATCAGCTTTTTCACTGTTGGTAAGTCCGATCACAAAACGAGCCTTGTGTAATTTTCCAGCAAGAATGAATTCTAGCGTTGCGCTTAAAATCCTCGGGAATCATGGCAGAACTGATATTTTCAACCGAGAAATCAGATAAAGCCTCCAAATTCATTTTGAAGCGCCGGAAATTGGTTGAAAAATAAAGTATTCCTTTTTCTTCTTCTCCGTTACTTGTTGACAATAAAGCAACTGCATTACGAATCAACTGTACATGGTCACGCTGGATATCGAAAATCTCATCCATTTTCTTGGAATTCGAGAAAGTCGGCGGATCGAGAAAAATTAGATCGAACTGAGGCTTCTTTTCTGTCCTGGCCTGCTCATTCAACCACTCGGTACAATCTGCGCGCACAAATTGATGGTCGCCTTGAATGCCATTGAGGGTAAAATTCCGTTTCGCCCAATCCAGATAAGTATTTGACATGTCGATGGTCAGTGTGGAACGAGCACCGCCGATAGCGGCATGAACCGATGCGCTACCGGTATAAGCAAATAAGTTCAGAAAACGCTTATTCTTAGCTTGTTGTTGAATCATCAAACGTATTGGGCGATGATCGAGAAATAACCCGGTATCGAGATAATCCTCAAAATTCACCCAAAATTGACATCCGCCTTCTTCAATGACATGAAAACGGCGAGAGTCGCTCATTTTCTCGTATTGCTCAGTACTTTTTTGCTTGCGACGAATCTTTAAAAGCACTTGCTCCGGCGGAATTTCGAGTACCTTGCTTATTTCGTTGAGTGCGCCGGCTAATCGATGGTTAGCTTTGATCGGATCAATCGATTTAGGTGGTTCATATTCCTGCACATTCACCCAGGTTTTTTCGCTCTGGTATACATCAACAGCAACCGCATATTCTGGCAAATCAGCGTCATACAGGCGATAACAATGGATATGATGGTTCTTAATCCACTGTGATAATTTCTTCAAGTTTTTGCGTAACCGATTGGCAAACATTTCGGCGTGACTATCCGCTGTCGTGGCTTGAGCACGAAGATTGACTTGTTCAATACGCTCCTGTTGAGATTTTGCTTTAGGCTCGAAAAAGGCATTTTCATTGATATTCAGACGCAACAATTTGCATTCCAAGGCGCCATTAAATAGCGTAATGGGTTTTTGTGAACGGATCCCCAAGCGAAAACCTAGTTCTGGATTACCAATGATGATGGCTGCTTGCCAACCGGTGAAGCGCTGCTTTAATACTTCACCAAAAGTACGATACAGCGCCGCAGCTTGAGCTTCATCATTAAGCCGTTCACCATAAGGAGGATTACAAACGAGCAGTCCTTTCGGCCAACTTTCTGCGGCGGATACCTCTGCAATATCTCGTTTTTCAATGTGAATTTTGTTTTGTAGTCCGATATTTTCGACATGCTGCAACGCGGCCACAACCGCACGGCGATCCTGATCAAAGCCTACCATGACCGGTAGTTTATCGATGCCAATCGTGCGCCGTTGCTGAGCTTCATTCACCAGCGTTTGCCACAAGGCTTCATTGTGTTGTTTCCAACCGAAGAAACCAAAATAATCACGTTGCAAGCCGGGTGCGATATCGCCCGCAATCATCGCACCTTCCGTTATTAACGTGCCAGAACCACACATCGGATCAAGCAATGAACCACCTTGTGCGGCCATTGCAGGCCAACCTGCTCGTAGCAGCATCGCCGCCGCCAAACTCTCTTTCAGCGGTGCAATAACTGGTGTATCGCGATAACCCCGCTTATGCAAACTTTCACCCGATAAATCCAAGCTCAATTGCGCCATTTCATGATGCAAATAAACATTCACTCGGATATTGGGCCGTTCTGTATCAACATTGGGGCGAGTGCCAAAACGGTCGCGCATTTGATCCACAATGGCATCTTTGACCTTGAGTGCGCCGAAATGTGTATGGGTAATCGCCGGATTATTTTTACTGTTAAACGAAACCGCCAGACTATCATCGGCATTGAGATGCTTTGACCAGTCGATCCGTTGTATACCCGCATAGAGATCCTGCTGCGATCGTACTTCAAAACTATCCAACAGTAATAAAATGCGACTGGCCGTGCGCAACCATAAACAAGCCTGATAGGCGAGCTTCAAATCACCTTGGAAAGCAACGCCCGCCATCTTCAGTTGCACGTTCTTGCCACCAAGAAGCTTGATTTCACTAGCCAGGATGTCTTCCATCGCTTTTGGCGTGGTTGCAAAAAGTCGATAGTCCGTCACGATTGCGTAGGTAAAAAAGAAATACAGCGAGCGTTCGCGTAGAACGTCAAATAATGACCGATTCTATGAAAATGACTTGTTAAAGCAATGATGATCAGATTTTTTTATCCACATAATAATGCCGTAATGGTCTGAGGTTTTCATCTAATTCATATACCAATGGCCTTCCAGTAGCCAATCTGGATTTCATAACCTGGCCTGGAGTCATGTCATCCAACAGCATCATCAAAGCACGTAGTGAGTTGCGATGCGCGACCACGAGGGTGCACTGACTATTTTTTAACTGTGGCTTAATGATGTTTTTCCAATAAGGTTCCACACGAGCAACGGTTTGTTCCATACTTTCACCCAACGGCAGTATATTTTTGTCAATGTCAGCATAGTTGGGGTTATTGCCAGGAAAACGAATATCATGGGCAGTTATAGTCGGGGGAGCTGCATCAAATTGAACCTGGCAGCCTAGAATAGGCCAAACGCCGAATTTCGTGACGGCATATAAGCGCCCGAGATCTTCTAGTGCTCCATAATGCCGCTCATTTAAACGCCAATTTTGATAAATCGGCCGGTTTGCCTGCTCCATAACCGCCAGCACAATTTGTGCTGTAACGATAGCGCGCTGTAATGCAGAAGTAAAACAGACATCAAATTGGTATCCCGCTTTTTCTAATATTTGCGCAGCTTGTACGGCCTCCTGCTCACCTCTAGTGCTCAGTGCGACATCACTCCATCCGGTGAATTTCTTTTGTTGGTTCCAGATACTTTCGCCATGTCGAAGAAGAATCAGTTTTTTGGTTTTGAGCACAGCGGGTTTGGTGATTGTCAGCGCAGTGCTGGTAGTATTTTCAGTCATTATTGTAGTTCCTATTGATTAGCGGCGGAAGATTCACGCCAGATTTGTTGTAATGCATCCCATAGGCCGTTACGAACCGTCTTTAAATATTGGGTGTTGTCGGTTAAACCACTAACCAATCGACGTTGCGCTGTACCCAAGTTATGATAGGGCATGCTCATGAATAGATGGTGGGTGGCATGATAACGCAATCCAACCGGTGCCCATAGAGGGGTGGTAAAGAAATTTCCTGGGATATTAATGGAATCAAGATATTGATCTGCTAATGTCATTTTGCGATCGCCCGGATTGCGATAAGCATGCGCTGCCAATGTGCGTAGCGAATTAAGCGTAAATACCGTTACCGCGACCAGATACCATAATATCAGTAATGAATAAGGTATTACATCGGTTATCACCAGTATTGTGACGGTGGTAGCGAATAGAAAGGTCGCCAACTCCTGTTGGCGCCAATTTAAATCATTACGGATGGCATTTTCAGCCCGCCGATAAGTGGGGTCAATTGTGAGCGATGAAGCACGTTCCCAAACGATTTTCCTTAGAGGTGGGATTAAATAAGATAAAGGCGTTAGTATCAGAAAACGAAATACTAGCAAAGGGGGTATCAGAAAAGACAGCAACACAAAGGTAATCATTTCTGCAGGTTTGCGCACGGCGAATGGTAGATATTCACCATCTGCACGAGTACCATAAACATCCGGCTTATGATGATCATTATGTACACCATCATACATAAAGGATGGAATCATAAAAGGGATACCGCTGAGAGCATTCCACACTAAACGAAAATTCTGGAAAGTACCTTTTTTCAAATGTGCCAGCTCGTGTACAAATACCGCTGAACGATACAGTGCCAACACGGCAACAATAAAACCACCGATTTGCCAGAGTGAAAATAAGGGCGACAGCAGCGCGGTAAAAAAAGCAGCCCATCCCAGCGTAATATGCACTGTAAAATCAATCCAATAAATCCAGGGGTTGGGCGTCATCAAATCACGCACTAAGTGATGTGCCTCACGGAGTGGAAATTCTTTGGTGTAAGGAGCTTGTTGTTCGGTCACGGGCTTCTCGTATCAATGTTTTCTGGCAATTTAAAGCCAGTGCTGCTGGATATGTTGCATAATCAAGTTATTCTGCGCCACATCAGTTGCATTAACCTGCTTTAAGTCGGACATAGCTGGCCAACCAGCGTCTATGAATTCCATGCCCGCAAAAGTCTTGCGCTGAGCGTACCGCGGAATAACATGAAAATGCACATCCGGATCGACCATCATGAGCATCAAGTAATTAATTTTATCGTAATGAAATGCTTTTGCCAGCGCGGTTTCAAGTTGCCCGGTTACGGTATGCAATTCGGCAAAGCTTGCAGGGCTTAAGTCGGATAATGCCTGCGCAGATTCATGTGCCGCCAGAATCAGCGCACCAAGGGTTACTTGCGCCGGGCGCAACAATACAGACCAGTGACGATACTGTTTGATGATAGTCTGCGGTGCGCCAAACTTAAGCATGGTGGCGTTGAAAGACGGTAATTCAGTTACAGTTGCATTCATAATTCAACTTGGCTGATGAAACATCATGCCCGCTCGCGACAAATCTTCAATAAAATCAATTTCACACCAACGATGTCCTTGGATCGAACACGAATTAACCAGATGCTGTTTGGCTAATGCATCGATAATCGATAGATACCATGATTTCAATTCAGCCGGATGACGCAACGCTGATTCGATCGCTTGACAGAAAATTTTCGGGCCTTGCTCACGAAAATAGGTCAAACCGATGGATTCCGCATTGACCTGAGGGGTTGGCACAATCTTGCTAACCTGTTTCACCCAACCGTCAGTATCCAATTGTACTTTCATATCATCCGCATCATAAACATCTTTAACATCGACACTCAGTGTAATAGGCACGGATTGAGAATTCAAGACCTTGGCCAAAAGTGCGGGTTCGATCAAAGTATCGCCATTGAGCAATAAAAAATCGCCATTCATTTCGTGGCGAGCTACCCAACAACTGGCCAAATTGTCCGCCACTTCAAAAAAAGGATTGAACAAGATACTGATCTTATGATTTGCATAACGTTGCTGTATCAGCGCTTCAATTAAGGCTATTTGAAAACCGGCAATAATGATGATTTCATCAACTCCGACACTAAGCAAAGCATCAATTTGCCAAGCTAACACGGGTTTATCAGCAACAGCAAGCATGCATTTGGGTGTGTTTTCAGTCAGCGGAAGTAACCGTCTCCCCTGACCGGCACTGAGTATAATGGCTTTCATGTGGTTTTTGGCGATACGATGGCTTGATTTGTCATGCCGCTATTTTAAACAGTAATACTACTCATTTGGCGTAATTCTGCAGCGATACGTTGCACCGTTTGCAGAAAATCTTCTACTTGCGTCAATGTGTTACTGCGCCCCAAACTGACTCGCACTGCGCAACGGGCTAGCATCGGATCGACCTGCATGGCAGCTAATACATGGCTTTGGCCTGGATTGACACTGGAACACGCTGCTCCTGCAGCCACAGCAAATCCTGCTCTATCGAGTTTTACCACCAAAGTATCGCCTTCAATATCGGGTAACGCAAAATAACAGGTGTTGGTTACACGTGGAACCTCTGCGCCAAAAATTACGGCACCCATTGCAAGTAACCCTTTTTCCAGATGTTCCTGCAGTGACAGGATATGTTTTGTCGTTTCATCTAAGCGGGATTGCGCCAATTCACAGGCAGCACCCAATCCGACAATGGCCGCTACATTTTCCGTTCCCGAACGCAAGCCATTTTCATGACCGCCGCCATAAATCAGTGGCCGGAGCATTAACCGTTTATCGACGATCAACGCAGCAGCACCTTTGGGACCATAAATTTTGTGCGCAGACAACGTCATGGCATGTACTTTTAACGCGGAAAAATCCGCTGGAATTTTCCCAAATCCCTGAACTGCATCAGTATGCATCATCGCGCCCTGCGCGCGCGCCATGTCGGCAATGGATGAAACATCCTGAATCACACCGGTTTCATTGTTTACCAACATTACGGAAACCAACGCAGGTTTATCACGTTGCAGGAGCTTTTCCGCCGCTTCCAAATCAACTTGCCCGGATGTGTTGGTCGGGAACATATTGATGTTCCAAGGATCGGTTATTCGTTTCGATAATGCCAATGCTGGCTTCAACACACAGGGATGCTCGATAGCGCTGATAAGAATATTGGCAGGTTTTAAACTATCGGCGGCACCACGGATAAACAAATTATTAGCTTCTGAACCCCCGCTCGTAAAAATCACCTGCACGGGTTGTACGCCGACCGCATCAGCGACTTGTTTTCGTGCTTTATCAATGGCACGCCGCGCAGTTATGCCATAACTATGCCGACTGGACGCATTGCCAAAATGCTGTTGTAGGTAGGGCAACATTGCTTCCAATACTGCATCATCAAGGCGCGTTGTGGCATTGTGGTCAAAATAGTTAAATTCCATTAATACAAATCTATCGACTGAATAAGAGATAATGCGATTTTAATGGGTATTTTTGTTGGCAGGCATGAAATTTATTACAGCACTGATTATTATCTTACTGCTTCTGTTATGTCACTGGTTACTGATCGATTTTCCTCATTTCGAATCTGATGATGCGTACCTAATTTATCTTGCGTCGACGCTTGATTGGTATCGTTTTGTATACGTTCCTGAAATCTATCAGCAACTCTCGGTCGCTCATTTGACCCCATTTGCGGTGCCATTTTATACGTTGATTCAGGAATTCTTCCCGTTCTCCCCAGGCGCTTATTTGAATATCATGACCATTCTTTTGGCCTTATGGATGTTTTCTTGCGCGCTTTTTTTAAGAGTGCATTTTAAGTTGCCTGGCACTTACATGATCCTTTTCGGAATCTTGATTCTATCAATCTCTTCAGTGGGCACAATTCTCAACCGATTCTATACATCGCATTATTTGTTAAGCGGTATTTTCGGTACGGTTTCACTGATAGCTTTAAGCCACTACAATCAAACGCAACGTTCGATGTTTTATTGGATTGCAACAGCACTGATGATTCTGGCGTTAATGTCAAAGGAGATCATGATTGCTATCTTGCCAATCAGCTTCTTCCTGTTTTTACAAAATCGAATATTGGCGAAGAAAATTTTCACTGCTGGCGTTATCATTGTGCTTAGTTATTTCGCCTATCGCGGATATATGCTAGAGCAATTGATCGGTGCTCGGGTTGCCAAGAACGGCTTTATTCAAGGACTGGTTACGATTTATGAGGCATTGCCAAGCTTTATAGATTGGTACGTAAGTGGTCGAGCACTCCTACTTTTAGCGCTCATCGGTGCTTTTTTTCTTAATCCGTTGACCGTGCTTGCAGGCCTAGTAGTCGCAGTGATGCTTGCAGTCCCCACACTTGCTGCTCCACATGGATACAGTCACCCTGAACTTCATGCCGACCGCCTTTTTATCGCGAGTGATTTTGCTTTAGCAGCAACCGCCGCGCTAGGATTTGCTCGCTGGCAGCAGCGGAATCGACTCTTTAATCATCCTGTAATATTAGCTGTGGCAGGTGGTATAGTCATCGCGGGCTTCGCTCGATCTCTCTACCAAACCAACCTTTTCGATGAGCGAGCTGCAAACTCGGACGAGTATCGCATCACGCAAACGATCTTAGAGCATTATTCTGTTACAGATGCGATCTACTTTCCGGAAAACTATGCTCTAGGCAGCATGGTTGCTGCATTAAAGCAAAAATATGCGCGTCCTCGTGAAATCAGTACAAACTGCCTTGAAGCGTTGCAGTGGAAAGGCGGCAATCATTTATTGTTGAATCATCATGGCCAAATCATTTCTCATACAACGCTCGCTGGGCATTGTAGTTCAATGGACTCCACACCGCCGATTAGCGGAAATGTCGTTTATGACCGAGGAATATTGCGTTGGGATATTGTCGGTGCTGAGCATTTGGAAGTGGGTGTTTATTTCCAAGGGCATGCCTTTTATGTGAGAAACCGTCAATTTGAAGAGCGGCTGGTTCGCCCAACTGTTGGAGAAAAATACAAACTTTATGCCAAGGAAGGAACGCATTGGTGGTTTTCAGAAGAAAGGGAAGTCGCTTTTAAATGACAGCGTTTAATTGATTACGATGATTATGAGAAATTTAGAACCAGAAAATAAGCAGAACTGTGTATCATTAGCCATTCGGCTGTTCACAACGAAAAAACAAACGTAGCTAACATTGAAATCTGAGCGTTTGTTTTATAGCAAGATTACTTAAAAATGTGTCCGGTCTTGGTTGACCATTACACTATGAATGGCCTTGATTTTAGTGGTACAACCCTATAAAAACAAAGCCTTTGAATTATACAATCGTAAGGAGAAATATAATGCCCGATTCAAGTTTTAATTATGCGGGAGTTAATCCGTTTGGGATGAACAGTCCTATTTATGCGGATATCGATGGCGATGGCGATCTGGATGCATTTGCTGGTGACAGATTTTACGGAAACATCGGTAGCAAAACTGATCCGAAATTTTCGGAACCTATTTCTCAATATCAAGCATTCGGTTTGGGACTTACTAGCATGACTCTTGGAGGAGGGGCAGGATTTTGGGATATCGATGGCGATGGCGATCTGGATGCTTTCACTGGATCTTATGACGAGTCGGTGCTCTTTTATGAAAACGATGGTACATCCCAAAAACCATCGTTTGCAGCGGCGGTAGCAAATCCTTTTGGCTTAGATAATAACGTATCTGGATTTGGAATAGTGAGTTCTCCTACTCTCGCCGATATCGATGGCGATGGCGATTTGGATCTAATTTTCGGCGGTGGTTATTTCTCTCAAAATATTGGTACCGCAAAGAATCCTGTTTTTGACGGATCAGTAGCTCCTCTTCCTGGAATTACGCCAGCAGGCTTTTACTCTACTCCTACTTTTGTCGACATCGATGGTGATGGTGACCTAGACCTTTTCGTTCAAAGAGACCACTATCAATTCAGTGGCGTAGAATTTTTCAGAAACATTGGCACTGCGAGTAATCCGCTTTTTTATCAAGATACCCCGACCCGGTTTGGGCTCTCGGATGCCGGTAATTACGTGAGTTTGACTTTTGCCGATATCGATGGCGATGGTGATAAGGACGGCTTTATTGGTATTAGTTTTTTTCAAAACTCAGGTACGGCCACCGTTAATTTGCCTCTTTTTTCAAGTTTTATCTGGGATACAGGAATCGATAATACTACCCTGAGTTTTACGCCAAGCGCCACATTTGTTGACATCGATGGTGATGGCGATATGGATGCTTTTATAGGTCTTGGCTACGCTCTCAACGAAGATCCCAATTCTGCAAATTCAGCATCAGGAAACGTGTTGTTTTACAAAAATATCGGTACAAAGGATCACGCTTCATTTGCATCTGCGGTCAAAAATCCCTTTGGTTTAAAAGATGTAGGAAAGGATGCCATGCCGACCTTCGTCGATATCGATGGCGATCGCGATATGGATGCTTTCATCAGCAATGCGGATGGGAATACGCTATTTTTCAAAAATACAGGAACGATCACCAACCCCACTTTTGCGGCCCCAACCACAAATCCCTTTGGTTTGGTTAAAGCCAGCGGCGGTTCTGATGCAAAATTCGTGGATATCGATGGTGATGGCGATTCGGATGCGTTTATCGGCAATCTATATTTCAAAAATATCGGTACCCAAACAAATGCTAAATTCAGCGCACCAGTAATCGATCCTTTCGGGCTGGGCGTATCGCCAGATTTTTTGGACATTGATCGTGATGGGGATTTCGATGCCATTTCTGGAGAAACGTTGTTTCTTAATGGAGGTAATGCCGCTAATCCTAAATTTCCAACCAAAGGTGTTTATCTTAGTAGCTTAAACGATAGCGATTATCGCTTAAGCTTAACCAATCATAGTTTTGTGGATATCGATGGGGATGGCGATTTCGATTCGTATACGACGTTTATTTCTGAATATCCTTATCCGTCTCCATTTGGCGGTTTTGACATCAACAACAAGGCGCCGAACGTTACCAATCTGGCAACGCCTGAACAATATACAAAAGGTACTCCGCTAAATTTGCAAAATATCATTGTCGAAGATTCAGACAGCGCTGACATCATCACAGTCACACTCAAGCTATCCAATGCAGCTGTGGGCAAATTGAGTACGGCTACGTCTGGGACTGTCACGTCAACTTTCAATGCAACTACGGGGACGTGGACTGCATCGGGTAAATTGGCCAATGTGAATACGCTACTGGCTAATTTGCAATTCATTCCAGCTAATAATGGAACTGATAATTTTACTGTCGTTGCAACGGTTTCGGATAACCAAGCGGCACCTCTGGTGGCGACAAAATCTTTTAAAATCCCGGGCTCTTCGTTGTTGAATGCAACTGCTGGTAACAATATCCTAATTGGAACAACGGGTGATGATACGGTCACTTATGCTTCGGCTACCGGTCCGGTGACCGTATCATTGAATATCACAATCGCACAAAATACTGTCAATTCTGGTATGGATAAATTGATCGGCATCGACAATCTGATCGGTAGTAAATTCAATGATAAGTTGACCGGGGATAGCGACGACAATGTCATTCAAGGCGGTGCGGGTAACGATATCATTCGTGGCTGGTCAGGTGCTGATGCGATGCTGGGTGGTACAGGCAATGATACTTACTATGTCGAGAATGCCGGAGATGTTGTCACTGAACAGTTCAATGCGGGAACTGACCTCGTCAGTAGCAATCTTTCCTATACATTGGGACTTCATTTGGAAAACCTTACGTTGACGGGATCAAATGCGATTAGTGGAGTTGGAAATGAACTCAATAACAAACTCATCGGTAACGCCGCCAATAATTCCCTCAGCGGTGATGCAGGCTCTGATATCTTGAGCGCAGGGAATGGCGATGATTACCTCAATGGCGGTTCTGGTAAAGATACCCTGACGGGAGGCGCAGGTAAAGACACTTTCTTCATCGGCTCAAAAGATGCCTTTGACACGATTACTGATTTCAACGTGACAGGTGGCGATATCATTGAGTTGAATGACGATGTTTTCACATCCCTGGGTTGGGGTGACTTGGCCAACGAACAGTTCCGAGCAGGATCCAAGGCGCTCGATAGTGATGATTTCATCATTTATAACAAGACTACTGGCGCGATTCTTTATGATGCAGATGGTAGTGGTGCGGGTGCTGCGCTGCAAATCGCCAAGGTAGGTATCGGACTTGCATTAACGAATACAGATTTTGTTGTGTATTGATTCTTGAAGATAATCACGGGAAAATGATACAGATATTCAACTGAACCGTTTTCCCGTGTTTTTTGAATTAAACCTGCATATTCATAACTTCTTGATAAGCAGAGACCAATTTATTGCGAACCTGCACCATAGATTGAAATGAGACATTAGCTTTCTGTAATGAAATCATCACCTCATGCAAATCGATGTTAGGTTGGTCGCTGATAAATTGCTCACTTAACGTATCTGCTTTTTTCTGAGCACTGTTGATTTGATTAATTGCAGACTCCAATTTCTCAGAAAAATCAACTTTCACGACACCGTCGGTGCTTGCGTCCTTTTTAACTCCTGAAGCTAAAGCTGAGGTTGATTGTAATTGTTGAAGAATACTGTCAATAGCTGATTTATCCATAGCTTGCCTCTCTACATGCAAAACTTATCAATTCATTCATTACAGACTTAATTTTCTTGATTAATCAAACGGTACTGTTGCAATTTATACCGCAGCGTTCTTTCAGAAATTCCCAATTTCTTAACGGCCAATTTGCGCGAACCATTAACAGAAGCTAATGTTTCAAGAATATGTTTACGTTCGAGCGATCTCATATCCTGAGGAGGCTCCTCTGTACATTTTTCGTTCTTCAGTGGATAAAGCTTATTCTCCGGTAAATGAATATGTTCTATGTCGATTTCATCGGTTGCCAAAATCATGGCGCGTTGTATGACATTTTCTAATTCACGGATATTTCCCGGCCAGGAATACTGAGCCAATTTTTCCATCGCTTCTGGCGTAACTCGGAAAAGCGGTTGACCGTTTTGTTGAGCATTTTCCCCCACTATTTTGAGCACCAGCGGTTCGATATCCAATGGTCGCTCTCTTAATGATGGAATTTCTATCGGAAACACATTGAGTCGATAATATAAATCTTCTCGGAATTGACCACTTTTAACCATCATCGGCATATCGCGATTTGAAGTCGCTAAAACTCGAATGTCGAGTTTGATCGTTTTATGTCCACCAACTCTTTCAACTTCCCTTTCTTGAAGTACTCGCAGTAATTTGGCTTGTAATTCTAACGGCATTTCAGAAATCTCATCCAATAACAGAGCACCTCCCTCGGCTTGTTCGAACTTTCCAGGCTGCGCTTGTGTTGCCCCGGTAAAGGCGCCTTTTTCATAACCAAATAATGTTGCCTCAAGCAGATTCTCCGGAATGGCTGCACAATTAATGGCAACAAAAGGTTGTGACGCACGCAGAGAATGTCGATGAATATAATGGGCAATGACTTCTTTGCCACAACCGCTTTCACCAGTCAACATAACCGTCGCCGGTGATTTTGCAACACGCCTGGCAAGCGATAGCAACGCTCGGGTTTTTGGATCGTTGGCAATCACTGAATTATCTTGATCGGATTCCGACAACGCATAGCGTTTAATATAGACAAGTAAGCTATCCGGATCAAAAGGCTTAAGTAGATAATCACAAGCGCCTGTACGCATCGCAGTTATCGCTTTGTCGATTTCCCGATAAGCTGTCATCAGTAACACGGGTAACTCAGGGCTCAAAGATTTAATTTTTTTTAATAGCGTCAACCCATCCATTGGTTTCATTTGTACATCGCTGACCACCATTCCAATTTGTTGCGTTTGGATTGCAGTCAGTGCATCATGGCCGTTCGCAGCCGCGACTGCCTCATAACCGGACAATTGGATGGTGGCACAAACCGCTTCAAGCAAGTCTTGATCGTCTTCAACCACTAAAATAGGCAATGTTTTTTGCATACGATTAATCCTGTTGAGTTCTCGGTATTGTTACAACAAATTCGCTGCCATTATCCGATGGCGAATTAACGCAAACCATGCCATTCATGGATTGAATCACACCACGAACAATGGCCAATCCCAATCCAGTGCCTTCTTGTCGCGTAGTATAAAACGGCTCAAATACTCTATTTTGGGCCACATCATCGATTCCCGGGCCATGGTCTCGAACACTCAATACCAACATATCCTTTTTCAAGCTGCTGGTCAGTGTGATTAAATCGCCCGATATAGATACTTGCATGGCGTTCTCCAGCAAGCTGATCATTGCGCCAAATAACGCTTGGTAATCGGCTACTAAATACTCCCCTTTGCTATGATCACGGACAATCAAATGCATATGACGCAGTGTTAATTGAGGTTCGATGACTTGTTGCAATTCAGACAGCAAATAACTGATTGAAAACCTCTCAAGCTGCGTAGTTTCGCCTTTGACAAAACGCAGCATATCTTTGGTTAATTGCTCTAAGCGATGCAAGCGTTCAACCGTTTTGTCGGCAAAGCCTTTCCGCACATCGGGTGTTAAGTTATCGTTACCTAAATGTGTCGCATATAACAGTGCTGTCGCCAGCGGGGTGCGCAATTGATGCGCAAGATTTGCAGCCATCTCTCCCATCGCAGTCAAGCGTTGATTTCTTCTGATCTTCTCCTGTATTGCATAAGATTCGGTAATATCATTTATCAATAAAATTTGCCTGTTTTCGCAATCCATTAAACTGCTTTGAATGCGAATACGTAACTGTTGCTTTGCTTCGTTCTGTTGCAAATACCACTCATTCATTACTTTGGTTGGCTTTAACCGTTGTGCAACGATATCTTGCCACTGTAGGTGCAGTAGGGGCTCTCCAAGAATTTGCAACGCCGCTGGGTTGACTTGTTCGACGCTTCCTTGAGTGTTTAATGCAATGACTCCACCTGGGAGTGCGTTTAATAGAAAGCTCAGTTGATTGGATATATTCTCTTTCTCCAAGAGTTGTTTACGCAATTCCCCATTGGTTAATGCTAGCTCATGTGTCAGCTGTGCAACTTGATGTTGCAATTCCTGATACACGCCGGAAAGTTGTTCCGATGCTTCATTAAATGCAGCAAAAGCAATCTGTAGTTGATGTTGATCAGTCGCCATTGAATCTCTGCTTGATTTAAATTGATTGATCTGCACAAAATTTACTGACAATTATTCAAAATTATCGCTAGCTTACCTTTATTCATACACCAACAATGACTGAAATAAGGCATGCAAATCTATTTTATTCAAGCATTCGTAATGCTTAGAATTATCCATAATCATCAATCATAAGAATCTGTGTTGTAAGCAGAAATAATTTTATTGCTTCCCAACCGTATGTTTTTTATACGGAACACTCATCAGAATAATTGGTTGAACTTTGAAAGTAATTAGGAGAACAGTTCGTGGCGACAGTTCCGGACGAAACTAGTGCAGCGAAAAAAACAGCAGCAGCGCCAATGAGTGTAACTGCATTCAAATTGGAGCAACTGCGTCAATTATCTAACCAGAAAAAAATTGGTTTGATATTGTCTTTGGCCGCAGTGATTGCGCTCATTATTGGCGGTTTGATGTGGAGTCAATCTCCTGAATATCGTGTGTTGTATAACAATGTATCGGATCAAGATGGTTCGAGCATTATTGCTGCTTTGCAAAAAATGAACGTGCCTTATAAGTTCTCTGAACATGGCGGTACCATATTAATCCCGGAAAAACACATCCATGAAATGCGCCTGAAATTGGCTGGCCAGGGATTACCAAAAGGTAGTCTACCGGGTTTCGAAATTATGGAAAACCAAAAGTTCGGTTCGAGTCAGTTTCTGGAGCAAGTCAACTATCAACGTGCCTTAGAAGGTGAACTTGCCCGTTCGGTACAGTCACTCTCCGCGGTACAAAGTGCTCGTGTACATTTGGCCATGCCTAAGCCATCGGTTTTTTCAAGAGATAAGCAACAGCCAAGTGTATCAGTACTCGTTAATTTATATCCAGGTAGGATTCTCGCTGTGGAACAAGTCAGCGCCATTGTACATTTGATGTCGAGTAGCGTACCGAATTTACCTGTAAAGAATGTGACCATTGTTGATCAGAATGGTAATTTATTGAGTACACCCAGCGACACCAAACAAGATACACGTTTTGATGCCAAACAACTCGAATACATTAAAGAGCTTGAAGAAGGTTATATTCGCCGCATTGAAGCGATATTGGCGCCGATTACCGGCGCTAGCAATGTACGTGCTCAAGTCGCTGCCGATTTGGATTTTTCTCATATTGAGCGTGCTGAGGAAATCTATCGCCCCAATAATAACGAGACTGAAGGTGCGTCAATCCGTAGTCAACAGACCCATGAATCTATCGCTACTGGTTCCAAATTTGATGGTGGAATTCCAGGTGCACTATCCAATCGGCCACCTGAAAATGCTACTGCGCCTATTGAAGTAGATAAAAAGAAAAAGGGAGAGCCAGCTTCTGAAAATGAAGATGAAAAAAACAAGAAGGAACCTCCTATCCCAATTGACAAGAAAAAAGAGTCGACCACAAACTATGAAGTCGACAAAACAGTACAGCATACCAAGCAATCCACTGGAAATATCAAACGCTTAACAGCAGCAGTGGTGGTAAATTATCGTAAGAAGATCGATGAAAACGGTGAAATCACACATGAAGCCCTCACTGCGGATGAACTCAGAGAAATTAATAATCTGGTAAAAGAAGCAATGGGATTTAGCGAAAAACGTGGAGATTCTTTGACCGTCACGAATAGCGTATTTTCGGATAACGACGTGAGTTCAGATATCATTTTCTGGAAAGACCCAGAAAATATTATGCTCGCAAAAGATTTTGGCAAACAGTTTTTAGTATTCGCGTTAGTATTGTTTTTCTTTCTTAAGATCTTACGGCCATTCCTGAAAAGTTTAGAACCAGCACCTGCCGTTCCTGCATTAACTAATAACGGTGCAATGAGTACGTCAGCAGAAGGAGTCAGTATAGGGCCGGATGGACAACCGCTTCCTGGGCAAGCTGTAAGTCCAGCCATGCTCGCGATTCAAAAATCGATCTATGAAGAAAACCTAAAGCAAGCAAAGAAACTAGCTTTGGAAGAACCCGTTATCGTTGCCAACGTTGTTAAAGATTGGATTTCAAAATAATGGATGACGACGGTATAAAAAAAAGCGCTATCCTACTCATGACATTAGGAGAAGCTGAAGCGGCATCGGTGATTAAATTGTTGGGGCCGAAAGAAGTACAGAAAATCGGTGAAGCAATGTCCAGTCTGCAAAATATCACGCGTACTGAAATCGAAGGAACCCTTCAGCAATTTTGTAGTGAGACAGAGGGAAGAACTACGCTCGGCCAAGATTCGTCAAGCTATATCCGCAAAGTTCTGACCACTGCATTAGGTGATGATAAAGCCGCCAATTTGATTGACCGCATTTTACAAGGCAGCGATACCAGCGGCATTGAAGGATTAAAATGGATGGATGCACCTTCGGTGGTAGAGCTAATCAAAAACGAACACCCGCAAATTATTGCCACCATTTTAGTGCACCTAGAACGTGATCAGGCCAGTGAAATCCTGAGTTTGTTTGAAGAGCGGTTGCGCAATGACACATTGTTGCGTATCGCTACCTTAGATAGCATACACCCCGATGCCTTATGCGAACTCAATGATGTTTTGACAAAATTACTTGCAGGCAGTAACAATATTCGTAAAGTAGCTCTGGGAGGTGTACGCGCCACAGCTGAAATCTTAAATTTTGTGCCCACTGCTCAGGAAGCGAGTGTAATTGATAACATTAAGCAATATGATGAAGAACTGGCACAGAAAATCATGGACGAAATGTTCGTCTTCGATAACTTAATCGATATTGATGATCATGGTATCCAACTGCTATTAAGAGAAGTTCAATCCGAATCTTTGATTATCGCCTTGAAAGGGGCGCAAGAAGAATTACGTAAGAAAATTTTCAAAAATATGTCACAACGTGCGGCTGAAGCCCTCCGAGAAGATCTTGAAAGCAAAGGTCCTGTTCGAGTATCTGAAGTTGAAGCTGAGCAAAAAGAAATTCTTAAAGTGGTGCGTCAACTTGCGGACGATGGACAAATTGTATTGGGAGGTAAAGGTGATGATAGTTTTATTTAACCTAAGAATCTCATTCAGATTAAGTGAAGTAGTGTGAATTATCATGATTACTGTTTATAACCGATCATGACCGGCAGCTTCATACCCAAAGAACAGCTCAATTCTTACCAAAGATGGGAGATGAGCGCTTTTGATGATGCGAACGTACCCTCTGAAGTACCAAATGAAGCACAACCAGAATCGTCAGAAAGTAACGATTCAATCAATAACCCGACAGTCGTTTCCCTACCTAAAGAAGTTGAATTAGTCACAATTCGTAAGCAATCTAAGGAAGAAGGGTATGCAGTCGGATTTCAAGAAGGCAAGGCGGCAGGATACGCTGAAGGCAGAAACACTGCAGAGCTTGAAGTCGAGAAAGAAGTGCTACATCTGCAAACTCTATTATCCAATCTCACGCAAGATTTGCATGCTATGCAACAACATATCGCGAATGATTTGTTGGCAATGGCTATCACAACTAGCAAAAAAATGACTGCGCAAGCGCTCCAAATAAAACCAGAGTTAATTGTACCTATTGTGCAAGAAGCTATTCAGCAACTACCTTATTCGGTCCAACATCCTCGCCTGTTTTTGCATCCCGATGATGCAAAAATCGTACGCACCCATTTGAGTGATCAATTAACACAAGAAAACTGGTCAATCCGCGAAGACGACCAATTAACACGTGGTGGTTGCCGTATTGTGACCAATGGTAGTGAAATCGATGCCACCATCGAATCACGTTGGCAGAAAATATTAGCTGCCATTGGTCAACAAAACAATTGGCTCGAATAACCTACGAATATGCATCGTCACGAACATTGGCGTAGTTTTCTGAACAACTGTGCGCAACGCATAGAATCGGTCAATGCTTATGCTACCAGCGGAACCATAACCCGAGTCTCTGGATTGGTTATGGAAGCCATTGGACTAAAAGTGCCGGTTGGTGGTAACTGCACCATCCTGTTATCGAACGGCCAGAAAGTGTCGGCTGAGGTTGTTGGGTTTTCTGGTGAGCGCCTGTATTTAATGCCTTCGAGCGATGTGTATGGACTCTCTCCAGGAACTAAAGTCATTCCGACAGAACTCGTCGTCGATCCACCAAAATTTGGGGAACTCCAACATCCACGCAGACGTGCTGCTGATCGCGCGAAACATATTTACGTGGGAATCGAATTACTAGGTCGCGTGGTTAACGGATTGGGGGAGCCACTGGATCATTTGGGTACTATACACGCGGAACACAGTGTCCCGCTTTACAGCCGTCCCTATAATCCTCTTGAACGTGTGCCAGTGACCGAACCACTGGATGTTGGTGTACGCGCCATTAATGCACTACTCACCGTCGGTCGAGGTCAACGCATGGGGTTATTTGCTGGCAGTGGTGTGGGCAAGAGTGTTTTACTCGGTATGATGGCGCGCTACACCAGCGCTGATATCGTGGTGGTTGGTTTAATTGGGGAGCGCGGCCGCGAAGTGAAAGAATTCATCGAGCATACTTTGGGAAAAGAAGGTCTTGCGCGTTCTGTAATCATAGCAGCTCCGGCGGATACTTCGCCTTTATTACGTTTACAAGGCGCAGCTTATGCAACGGCAGTCGCAGAATATTTCCGTGATGAGGGCAAAAATGTGTTGCTCATCATGGATTCATTAACCCGCTATGCGATGGCGCAGCGCGAAATTTCCCTTGCCATCGGCGAACCTCCTGCCACAAAAGGGTATCCGCCTTCGGTTTTTGCAAAATTACCACAATTAGTGGAACGTGCGGGTAACGGGAATAAAGCAGGGGGATCTATTACTGCTTTCTATACTGTTTTAGCCGAAGGCGATGATCAAAATGACCCTATCGCGGATAGTGCACGCGCAATTCTGGATGGACATATTGTTCTAACGAGAAGGCTAGCCGAAGCGGGTCGTTATCCCGCTATTGACATTGAAGCCTCGATTAGCCGCATTATGCCTAATTTGGTTTCTGCCACACATATCCAGATGTCGAGAAGGTTTAAAAGCCTCTATTCGCGTTATCAACGCAGCTATGACTTAATCAGCGTGGGTGCTTATGCGCCAGGTAGTGATCCAGAGCTGGATCGGGCCATTCAACTGTATCCTGCATTTGAGAGATTTTTGTATCAAAGCATGTCAGAACAAGAACACTTTGAAAATAGCTTGCAGAAATTAACGGATTTATTGGGTAATGAAAATTCTCAATAAACTTGGAAATACACTTTTGTTGATGTGATCATGGCAAAATCTTCGCTGCATACGATAGTTGCGCTTGCTCAACAGCGAATGGATTCTGCCGCGAAAAAACTCAGCATATTTAACTCGTATTTACAAGCAGCAGAAAAAAAACTAGCGTTACTCGAAGAATATCGAAACAATTATCAAATATACCTACATAACTCGATGAAACAAGGTATCGAGTATACCCAATGGCATAACTTCACGACGTTCATGCAAAAGCTCGAGAGCGCTGTTGATGAGCAACGCCAAACAGTGAAACAAGCAGAAAATAATCGAAATACCGGTAGAGATGAATTTCAAATCTACCAACGCAAATTAAAATCCTTCGAAGCTTTACTCAAACGACAGCAACAAGCAGAAGCGCAACAGCAAGTGAAAATTGAACAAAAATTAATGGATGAGTTTGCCACCAGCAATTTCATCCGTAACACAATCGATCCAGTAGATCAGTAAGAAACTCTGCATAATGATGGCACAGAGATTGCTCATTACGGAGTATGCTGAATAACCTGTGAGATCGAAAGACCATGCAAACTCTAGCTTCTGCAATGCCAGTAAACAATATTCCGAATACGAATTCGTCAACGTCGAAACAGTCAACAGCTACTTCAGAAAAATTTGATAAGATTTTACAGCGTGAGGTCTCTGAAGCATCGAGCAAAAGCGATGCAAACCCTAAACCCACCCAAACAGATTCTTCAATAGAGTCCGTAACACCCGAAAATGACAAGCCTTCTACCGAGACATTACCAGACACGCCATCCAATAACGGTGGAATGGACAATCTGTCCGTCATTGAAGCAAAACACCAGTCAGATTTACCCAGTTATTTTTTTGATATTGCAACAAACCCTAGTTCATTAATAACTTCATTGGCAGTACCTACAGAATTTTCCGCAACATCGATTCCAAACAGCTTAGTAATTGGGGAAAGTGAGCCGGCTCAAAGTCCATCGCAACCTACAAATTTCCTGTTACAGAAAAGACTGACATCATCAGCTTTTGAGGAAAATCATTTTTCCTATGCACCCGATGATCTTTTGCAATCATTCGATGCGGCAAATTCTGCCGATTTCGGCAAACTATTTCCTGTTATATCCGAAGCGATTAAACCTATAACAATACAAACAGAAAATAGCTCATTAATAGCTCCAATCGAATCGACCGAACATCCACTCTCGGGTTTAAATGCGCCGATATCAACGGCACCTTCTTCAACGAACAATACTCCTGTGCCTGATATCCATGTTGAGGCCGGAGTTGGTCAGCCTAAATGGGGCAATGAGTTTGCTCAAAAAATAGTTTGGATGAGCAATCAACAACAGCAAGTTGCCGAAATTCATTTAAACCCCGAAAATTTAGGTCCCGTTGAAGTAATGCTTAGCATTACACAGGATCAAGCTACCGCACAATTTGTTTCTCCGCATGCATCCGTTCGTGAAGCTATTCAAGATGCTTTACCAAGACTAAAAGAAATGCTGGCAGATAATGGAATTCAGCTAGGCAATGTAACGGTAGGCGCTGAATCATTTCAACAAGGCAATCAGCAGCAAGCCCACAATCTATCAAAAGATTCTTCCGATAGGAATACTCACACTACTGAAACAACGGGTAGAAATGAAATCAACCCTACTGCACCTATTCAACATCAGGGCATTGTTAACACCTATGCCTAAGTACAACTAAACTTATCGAGCTAGCTCGATAAGTGCATGTACTAATCCATTCACACTCATTTTTGCTGTTATCAACCAAGTTACACCCCCCATTTGGCTTCTAAAATAACGATATTATTTTGGCGTTATTTGTCACATCATCCCAATATGTCTTCCACGATAATAGTGCTCATTAACATAGGAGTGGGGTGAATATGTCAAAAGCTGCAGCTGAAGTTCCTGCTGGAACAGAAGGAAAAAAAGGGAAGAAAGGTTTAATCATTGGTGTGCTTGTTGCGCTCATTGCAATTGGTGCAGGAGTCGGTGGAACATGGTATTTCATGAAAATGAATGGTGACGCTTCTGAAGAACCTGCAACGCCCAAACCAAAACCTACCAAATTCATGGATCTAGAGCTGTTTACCGTAAACTTGAACGCTGATGAGGGTGGTCAATATTTACAAGTCGGATTAACCATCAAAATCAAAGAGACTCCAGTTGAACAAGAAATCGGCAAACAAATGCCGGATATTCGCAATCGAATCCTGATGTTGCTATCCAGCAAGAAATCATCAGAAGTAAATAGCATTGTTGGAAAACAACAGCTTAGCCAACAGATTGTTGAAGAGATCAAACAATCTGTCAAAACGGAAGAATTTCAATCAGATGTTCTCGAAGTGCTGTTCACTTCATTTGTAATTCAATAATCGAGCTTATCCATGTCTGAGGAGTTTCTTTCACAGGATGAAGTCGACGCACTCCTCAGAGGTGCCAATAATGGTGATGAAGACACCAAAGAGGAAGACAAGGGAGACGGCGTAAGAAAGTATAACATCGGCACGCAAGAGCGAATTGTTCGTGGACGCATGCCGACGTACGAAATTATTAACGAGCGATTTGCACGCTATTTCCGTATCGGGCTATTTAACTTCATGCGTCGGTCAGTGGACATCTCGGTTGGGCCTGTAAAAGTGATCAAATATAGCGAGTTTGTGCGCAATCTCGTTGTTCCAACCAATCTTAATATGGTGAACATGAAACCCTTACGGGGAACGGCATTACTCGTTTTTGATCCGAGCTTAATTTTTTTAATTATTGATAATTTATTCGGAGGCGATGGTCGCTATCACTCGCGCGTAGAAGGAAGGGATTTTACTCAAACAGAGCAACGCATGATTCAGCGCTTGCTTAACGTGGTATTTGAGGATTATGAGAAATCATGGAAAGCAGTGTATCCCATCACATTTGAATTTCTCCGTTCGGAAATGAATCCACAATTTGCCGCAATCGCAACTCCGAATGAAGTCGTAGTGACAGCCACTTTTAATATTGAGTTAGGAAACAAGGGCGGTACTCTATATGTATGTATTCCTTACTCTATGATTGAGCCTATTCGTGATCTTCTTTATAGCTCTTTGCAAGGAGAACACTTAGAAGTTGATAAACGCTGGAACAAGTTGTTGTCACAACAAATTCAAGGTGCTGAAGTTGAGCTTGTCGCGAATATTGGCCACACTAAAGTAACATTTGAACAAATTCTCAGTATGCAAGAGGGCGACGTTATCCCGATAGAAGTTCCAAAAACAGTTGAAGCACATGTAGATGGTGTCCCTGTCATGGAATGTGGCTACGGAACGATGAATGGACGTTACGCTTTGAAAGTGAATTCGCTGATATCTCAATCAGAAATAGAATAAGTTACCGGAGACACAACTATGTCAGAACCTTCAGACAATAACGCGACCGAAACTGATGACTGGGCTGCCGCGATGGCGGAACAGGCGGAAGCGGAAGGCAACGCTACTGAGAAAGCGATTGGCGCGGATGATTGGGGCGCCGCGATGGCCGAGCAAGAAGCGGATAGTGCAGAAAAATCAAGCAACTCCGGTGGGAAGAATGGCACTTTAGACACCAAGAATGGCGAGACATCTGTATTCCAAGAGTTTTCTAGAGGTGGTTCGAATCATGGCGCGCCCCATGACATCGATATGATCCTCGATATACCGGTGCAAATGACCGTCGAATTAGGACGTACGCGCATTGCTATCAAAAACTTACTTCAACTGGCGCAAGGCTCTGTGGTAGAACTCGATGGAATGGCAGGCGAACCAATGGACGTATTAGTCAATGGCTGTTTAATTGCTCAAGGTGAAGTCGTTGTGGTGAACGACAAGTTCGGTATTCGCTTAACCGACATCATCACGCCGAGCGAACGCATTCGTAAACTGAATCGATAACATTATTCTATGTACACACGTTATTGGATTGCATTCACATTACTCGGATTGATGTTTTCGTTCAGGGCGTATGCCACGACAACTGAGAAGCCGAACTACGTTTCTCCACCTCCTGTGATCTCGACAGAACATACTTTACAAATGATTGGTGGATTATTAGTAGTGCTGGCAATCATTTTAAGTATTACTTGGTTGTTAAAACGATTCTCGCTACTACCGGCAACCCCTTCAAGTGCCTTAAAAGTCGTGTCCGCTACGGCTGTAGGACAAAGAGAGCGCGTCGTCGTGGTAGAAATTCAGGATACTTGGCTAGTTCTAGGCGTTGCACCGGGCCATGTTAGCAAGTTGCATAGTCTGAGCAAACCTGCAGGCACAACTGAAAAAATATCCAACCCTCCAGTAACCGAATCAGAATTTTCGGTAAAACTTAATGAGAACATCCATAAGAACAATGCCTAACACTATGCTATCCAATTCAATCCTGGATCGAGGTAAGTTTCGTCAGCACAACATACGTATTTTTTTACAAGGTATCTGTTTTTTTGTGGGATTTATCGCGCTCCCCGTATATGCACAGAAATCTGGTTTTCCCGCATTTACCAGCTCGCCGAATGCAAATGGCAGCACAAGTTATGCGCTCAATCTACAGACATTACTACTGCTGACATCATTAACTTTTCTACCCGCTATCATTTTAATGATGTCGAGTTTCACACGCATTATTATCGTATTGTCATTATTAAGAATAGCGCTGGGTACTCAATCTTCTCCGCCCAATCAGGTACTGCTGGGATTGGCTTTATTTCTGACTTTTTTTGTAATGTCTCCAGTGATCGATAAAGTTTACACGGAAGCCTATATTCCTTTTTCCGAGGATAAGATATCGATTCTGGAAGCTGGCGAGAAAGCCAGTGTGCCGCTAAAAACCTTTATGCTACATCAAACCCGGGAAACGGATCTAGCGCTTTTTGTACAGATTTCGGATAGCGAAGAATTGGAAAGCCGCGAAAAAGTCCCCTTAAAAATATTGGTCCCTGCCTATATCACCAGCGAATTAAAAACAGCATTCCAAATCGGATTTATCATCTTTCTCCCGTTCTTGATTATCGATCTTGTCGTATCCAGCGTGCTGATGGCGATGGGTATGATGATGTTGTCACCCATGATCATTTCATTACCGTTTAAATTAATGCTATTTGTTCTGGTGGATGGTTGGCATTTGATTATCGGTTCCCTGACACAAAGTTTCTATCCTTAAAAGGAAAGATCAGATGACACCCGAAAGCACCATGACCATCGCTAGGCAAGCGATTGAAATTACCTTTATTGTATCTGCCCCACTATTATTATCTGCTTTGATAACAGGCTTGATGGTCAGCATCTTCCAGGCCGCCACACAAATCAATGAAATGACATTATCTTTTATTCCTAAGCTGTTGGTGATGTTTATTGTCATGATTGTTGCAGGCCCCTGGATGATCAGTATCATGACTGATTACATGCAGCGATTATTTTCCGACATTCCGTGGATGGCGATTGGATAGTTCTCAAAGAGTAAACATATCCGTATTAGCTTGATAATGTGCACATGTCCCGATCAGCAATGTTTAATACGCCATGATCAGCATTACTACAGATGAACTCTATACATTGTTGGCCACCTTCATCTGGCCGCTCAGCAGAATACTGGCGTTGATTGCAACGGCACCAATTTTGGGAAACCCAAGCACTCCTATCAGAGTTAAAATTGGATTAGCCGTTATGATGACTGTTTTAGTCGCGCCAACCGTCGAAAAATCCTTGCCCGACATTGATCCCGCTTCAGGATTGGGGTTTATTATATTACTGCAACAATTACTGATCGGCATTGCAATTGGTTTTGTTATGCGTATCGTTTTTGTCGCCGTTGAGATGGCTGGCGAGTTAATTGGCTTACAAATGGGACTTGGCTTTGCGATTTTTTTCGATCCACAGAATTCGGGCCAGATCGACATAATTGGCCGCTTTCTCGGTGTTATTGCCAGTTTGGCTTTCTTAGCTATGAATGGCCATTTAATGGTATTAGCATTGATTTCACAAAGCTTCAGTACATTACCGGTAGGCGTGAATGGTGTAAATGAGCTTACTTTTCAAACATTGGCAAATTGGGGACAAGAAATTTTCAAATCCGGTTTGCAATTATCGCTACCCGTGTTAACAGCCTTATTGATTACCAACTTAGCTTTAGGCATTTTGACTCGCGCTGCACCGCAATTAAACATTTTTGCTGTTGGTTTTCCATTAACACTATCCATCGGTCTTTTCGTACTGGCTCTGAGCATGCCTTTTTATGCGCCAATTCTTGAACGACTTGTGTTCGATGGGCTTAATCTAATGATGGGAATTGTGAATATAACAAAATTAAACATGCCCTGACAGATGAAGTTTATCGATGTTGTTTACAAATCAAAGCAAAAGGTAAGTTTTATCGCAAAATGACGGGTAGCCGAATCAAATTTTATTTGTGAACGAGGCGTTATTTTCGTTTATTTATTGCATAGATTATGAAATCATTCCCTATAATCAGAGCTATTCTTTTGCATTTTCTAATAATAAGAATGGAGATTTAAATTAGATTTTAATGCCTGTCTCTTACGGTTTCTTAATCAAGAATACAAAAAGGATAAATGATTGGCATATTTCTTATGCTGTCTGCTTAATCAATATATTCAATCGAGTGGAACCAAAATGGAAATACGTGAAATAGTCGGCAATGTTCGTTCAATATTTTCTTTACCCGAAGCTGTTATTCGCATCAATGAATTAATTGAATCAGGGGACACCTGCAACAATGAGATAGAACGCGTCATTCTTAATGATCCTGCGCTAACCGCCAAACTGTTGAAGTTTGCCAACAGTACGTATTTTGGTTTCTCAGGAAAAGTAGATACAGTACAAAGAGCCGTCTCAATTATTGGTCACAAAGAATTACGCAATTTGGCGATCGCAGCATCCGTAACCACTACTTTTAAAGATATTCCATCGGATCTGCTAAACATGGATACATTTTGGCAGCACAGCGTGGCTTGCGGGGTTATTGCGCGATTGTTGGCGTCCAATGTAGAAAATAGGGAGCGTTTCTTTATAGCAGGATTATTACATGCTGTCGGAAGACTTATTCTACTCCATCAATTTCCTAAGGAATCTGCTAAAGCGCTAGGTCTCCTTAACGAAGGTGAAGAAGCTGTGCTTAATGCAGAGCGCAAAACTTTTGGTTTCATCCATCCCAACTTAGGAGCAGAGCTTTTGCGGGAATGGAAACTCCCTCCTGATATTTGCAAGATGGTGGAATTACAGTTTGAAGTAATGCTGGATACCAGGGATAAGTTTGATGCATCTACGCTAAATGCTGCCGTCGGCATTGCCAATTTCATGCAGCCTTACACGAGTCAAAAAATCGATTCTGAGAAATCCGTATCAAAATGTACATTTGAAGCTTGGGATTTTCTTGGTTTAACACCGGAATTAATTGAATCTATTATTACTGTGGCAAAACTGCAAGTGATCGAACTGACCAATATGATTAAATAAGGGGCTATTCCATTTAGCTGTTAATGTTTTGCTTGCAAAGCTGTAGCTCAGAGAGAACTATGAATCAAGAAGAAAGTATTGCTCTTTATAAAAAAGGGATTGATGCCTGGAATAAGTGGGCTAATGAAATGCTTGCTCAAAAAAAAGCACTAGAAGATGATAAGCAATGGCAAATAGATGTATTTGGTGAGGGTGGTAATGATTCGACCAAAAATTGGATTCAGAAGGCATCTGTTGATTTTTCTGGATACGTTTTTGAGCAAAATACCAGTTTCGCTTCTCATACTTTTCCATATGCAACAAATTTCAGCAAATCAAAATTTGAAGGCGGGATAACATCTTTCCAACATTCAGAATTTAAAGGAAATACCCTGTTTATTGGAGCGGAATTTAATTCTAATGATACAATTTTTGAGGTTACAAAATTTCACAGTAACGTAAAATTTTATAATACATTTTTTAATGGTAACGTTAGTTTTAATTTTGCAGAATTTCGTTGTTCTGCTGGGTTTAATAATGCAATATTTCAAGGGTGCGAATTTTACGATACAGAATTCCATGATGTCGCTACTTTTGTCGGTTCGAAATTTGTCGAAAGAGTAAATTTTCATAAAGCGAGATTTCACTCTGGCGCAAGCTTCGAAAGATCAGAGTTCGAAAGCAAAGCGACTTTCATAGAAACAAATTTCATCGACAGTTCAGACTTCACTGGCGCAACATTCAACAATATTGCCGATTTCTACAAAACTACTTTTTGCATGGTAGTTTTTAAAGAAGCCTATTTTAAAAAGCGTGTCAGCTTTGATGAGGTTATTTTTGAGAAAGAATCTTCATTTGTTGCAATGAATGCACAAAGTTTCTTTTCACTTGAAGGTACTAAATTTCACTTTGTTCCTGACTTTAGCCAAGCAAATTTTACTCAAGCTCCACAGTTTGATGCTACAGATTTCAGTCACGCCAGAAAGCTTGAGCAATATGATAAAAGTCTTAATTTAGCTGCGCGTTGGCGTTCGTTAAAGCGACTGGCCGCTCAAAATCATGACCGTGAGCATGAATCGATATTTTTTATTGAAGAAATCAAATCAAAACGATGGAAGCAATATATTCCTATATTCGATCCAATGTATTGGTTCGAATGGTTATATGGAGTTTTTTCAGATTTTGGTCGTTCTGTGTTTCGGCCACTTTGTTGGCTAATAGTTGTAACTTTTATATATTTCGGTATTTATATAGCATCTGATACAGAAAGCGATGCAGTAATATTTCCCGTTTGTAATCGAGTCGAAGCGGCAGTGTACCTTTCAGTTCGCAGTGCCTTACCATTTTCAGTTACTCATTCGGATAAACTAACGCAGGGCTATTCTTGCTTATATGGAAAAGATATAGAAGGAAAAGCCATAATGCCAAATAAGATAGTGTTTTTCGGTTTTTCTCAAACAATATTATCAGCGATATTGATCTTTCTGTCGCTACTTGCATTGCGAAATCATTTTAAGATAAGTTAATCGAAATACAAGGCAATCAATACCCTCGAACAACTCTAGTTAAAGATTTTATTTAATCTTGCCATGACACTGCTTGTATTTTTTTCCTGACCCACAAGGGCAAG
>ERZ1292630.477-Hain-H41-02um-R3-477-length-42182-cov-8_pt1 | contig 42182 bp, 9 predicted proteins | sample MGYA00564408_ERZ1292630 | MGnify/ENA primary metagenome ERZ1292630 (study PRJEB36523, sample SAMEA6512641) | groundwater metagenome | collected 2019-01-08 | study: AquaDiva: Metagenomics assemblies of 32 groundwater samples
TCTTCTGTCAATGAAAAGAAAAAAATGGACTGCGCTTGCACCGACGATCCTGAGATGTTCGATTGCATCGACATGACGACTGAAAATCCGTCAAGGGCACTGCCCGCTCGACTCACCGTGCCGACGAAGACTGCCCCATCGGCATTCGCAACGTTCACGTTGACGGTGCACGCGATCAACGCCAGAAGCGACCGATCAGAGACACGTGACTGCTCGTAAATGGAAAGCGCGACCGCTCCCCCTCTGGCCGCCGCCGCGGATACATTCGCCGTGGACGCAAGCAGTATGATCGCACCATTGTCACGAACTTGGCTCCGGAACGTGACACATCCGAACCACGCGGCGGTCGCTTGATCCGCCGCTAACGCCGTCAAGGACGAGTCGCTCACGAGCACGACGCTCGCAACCTCGAGCGTGGCCCCTTGGGCGACGGATGCGACGAAGACGCCATTGGAGGAGTCAAACTGAGCCGTCGCGTCCACGAGGCAATGGATCGCCAACAGCAGCGCCTGCGATGTGGCGAGCGCCTTGTCATGGACGCCCAAAATAACGACGACGGCACCGGCGGCGACGGTCACCGAGGTCGATACGAGCGCCACGGAGCTGTTGCGAGACACACTTCCGGACCCACAAACCGATGCGATGAAGGCGCCCGGGGCCGATTTTGACGGAAAGAAAACACCCACGTTGTTGTCGAGCCACATTGACACGGTCACGTGGACGGCATGCGCGAGCAGTAGCGACGAGCTAACTTCGGACAGCATGTGAGCAGGGACCCCCTCCAGTGCGGATGTTGCGGCAAGCTTGGAGCCGTTCACGATCGATAGAAAAAATACCCGTGGGACATGGTAAGGCCTGGTGGCGAGGATGCCTGCGGCTGCGCCCGGGCTGCACGCTATCGCCAGGCTGCCGTTCGAAAAAACAAGACTGCTGCCTTGCAGAACCGTACTCGAGAAACCGACTGTGGCTGCCGCGACGAGCAGGATCACCGTAGTCTCCACGTCCGGATTCGCGATGACGGATTGTCCGCTCCCGTCCAGATCCTGATCTTGACGAATCGTCAGCGTCACGGACGCACAGCTGCCGACGTAGATCATCGACGACTCCACGACAGCGCTCTGCCAAAGAACCGAACCAATGATGGAGGCGTAATCCAGCTCGGTCGCTAAGGTCACGCCACTCTTGCTATCGGTGGGTCGCGAGAGCAGCGTCATATGGCACTGAACAGCGTGCCAGCCTCCGACCAGCAGCAGGCTGCCCGTCCCTATCAGGCTGTCATGCAGAACCGACGACACGCAGGCCGCGGAGCTCCCTTGCGTCGCCACCGCCGCCACGCGAAGCGTTGCGTTGCGGCTGCCGCTGCCTCCGCCGTGCAGCGCGATCGTGGAGCCTTGGGTGACGCTCGAGCCGAACAGCACGCAGCCTGCTGCCGCATGCCAGGAATGGTATGTTGTCACGTCCGCTGTGATGACTCCCTCGTCGGACGTCTCTCCTGACAGCGCCATCGTCGACATGCCCGTCACCGCACTGCCAAAGCCAACGGAAAGCAGGAGTGCCGTGCCAAAGACAGACATCGACGAGACCGCGGTTGCCCGGGTCGCCAGAGCGCGATACACCGAACCACTCGTGGCTCGGCTATGGTGGATCAAGGATAACGTGGCCGCGTCTGAGTTGCGAGCGCAGTTCGACTTCGACACGACAATGGAGGAATCCACGATTATGTGCGAACCAATCATGGCCGATCCAAATCCCAGCGAAACTGTCATCGACGCGTTACGACAGGACCACCAACGCGCGAGCGCACCGCTCATCGCCGTGGAAGCATAATAACAACCCGAAAAGGTTTGGTCCCAAGTCCCCGAGGATCGAGCGGTGCCAAACGTTTCGGTCTCGTTGCCATCGGCGTCGACCGTCGCCGTGGGGCATGGCGAATCGCCATCATCCGCGCCGAGATCGGCCCGGACATAGCAATCCCTGAGGTACATGATCGTGGCATATTGCGGCGATGAGTCTCCTATTTCTTGTGGTTGCACCCTCTCCACCTCCGCTCCGGCCGTCGTGGACGCAGAGGTGTGATTTTGATCGTCGCGTCGGATGGCGATGAGGGATGAACCCATAACGAGAGACAGCGACGCGGAAATGACAGAAGGCCGTGATACCGAAAGGGAGGACGACGAAGCGAGCAGTTCTCGGGCCACCGCCGACACCTCGCAACGCAAACATTCGAAGCGAGACGCCCAGGGACCATTGCTGCGCCGTCCGAGTGATTGAGAAAAGTTTGACGCCGACGTCTCGAGGCGGTTCCAGGAAGCGGATCCCACGGCACTCTGGTTGCTGGTGTACAATTGGCGTGCTAGCCGCCATCCTTCCAAGTCCTTCGTCCTGCCACCTCCTGTTGAGACCAGCATCGAGCCGTTCACCAGGCTTCCCGCCGTGACCACGTAAGTCGGCCACATTGCCGCTTTCAGCGTGGGACGACCCGACTGCTTGAGATGCTCCACCATGATGGAAACGTCGGCCGCGTTGATCGCTGCGCGAAGTTGCGAGTTCCAAACGGCGATGGTCGAGTCGGAGAGCCACGTGTGGTCGAAGGAGAAGGCCCCGACGGAGGCATACGCCCACGTGCTCCACCGATTCGACGATTGGCCTGCCGGCAGCGGCGGCGGCGTTTGCGAGCCGCTGGCGTTCGCAGCAACCACTAAGTCCTCCAAGTTATAAGGGGTGTCGGCGACGATGGTGGAGTTGATGACCCAAATCACCACACGGTCCATTTCGCTGTCGACGATGTTCAACCCGCGCCCCCCAAAACTGCAATTGATCACGACGATGACGTGCCGCGCCGTGTGATGCGGAGGCGACCCGGGAGGGGCGGCGGCATTATCGTCATCGTTCGAGCGAAAATTGACGTTCCGGAGCAACAACCCTGCCGGAAATGAGGAATGTGTGATAATAATCGCCGTTCGCGGAACCGTGGTGTCCGAATCAACACCACCATCGACACCACGGCGACGGACGAAAGACGACCACCCGCTGTTCATGATGTCGACGAACGGCGGCGGAAGGATATCGCCGTTTGAGCGCCCCCAATTCACGGGGTCGGTCATGACCTCTCCCAGACGACATCCGTGAACGATGAACCAGCGCTCGAACGCGGCGATTCGATGCGACGCTGCGGGTGGCAGCCGATCCATATCCGGAAGGGTCTTGACTCTCGACCAGTAGCGACCCAGCTGCGTCGACGTCATGTAGTCTTGACGATTCGCACCGCGCGAAGACAAATCGATCCGGAAGGGATCGATGTGCGACGCTTGCGAGCGAATCCACGCATTAAGGTTCTCAGACATCGCCGCGCAAGACGGACCCTCTGGTGGGCGAGTGAAGCCGGCGGTCGGGACAAACGACACCCTTTCGGTTTCCTCCTTGTACCGTGTCCAGACGTCAAGAACGTCGCGGATCAACGACATCAGCTCATCGGTTGATGACGGCGACGATCGTGGTGACTCCGCGGTGGTGGATCCATTACGATCTTCTGCGACCACCTGCAGCGTGCCGTGAAGCCAGGTGAGTCGTGAAGGCTCCAGAGGTTGCGGTGCGGAAACATTGAAGGCAAGCGAATCCCAGTTCTCCCCTCCGCGCACGGGAGGGTCAACGAGGAGCAGCTCGGGACAAGACGCGGCTTCAGCGGCTGGGAGCGCCGAGACGCAAAAGAGGGAGCCGCCGTGCGGAGGAAGCCAACCGCCGCCGCCACCCAACTGGACCGCCATGATGAGGACCATCGTGCGGATGACCGTCGTCGTCGTCGTGCGCTGCTGCTGTCTCCTCGCGTCAACCACCGCGCCCATCACTCCTTTTGGCGTTTGGTTGAAATTCAGAGGGGCAACGAAGAAGGCCCGTTCATTATTTTGCCAATTTTTGCACACCCCGTCCTCTTTTCGTTCGTTTGCATCCCAATTTTTCAAGGCTTACCCCATGCAACAAGGCAATAGTCTCTTTCAGAGAGAGCCGTCATAATGTCCACGTGTACGGGTACTCAGGGTACCCTCACCCTCCTGTTGTTGCCGCGCATCGCGAAGAATTAAACTGGGCAAGGCACGCTAGAGAGAAGCCTCTTTGACTTTGTCACGGAGGGGGTTGGGAATGGTATAACCTTGTGTGTTTTCACGCACTCGTGTGTGTGTTGAGAAAGGAAGGAAAGCAGCTTCGCTCCGTCACAAATCGTCGAACCTCGGCCGACTGGCAGCAGCAGGACTACCGTTCTGGTTACCGCGGAGCAACCCTTCCAGTTCGTCGAAGAGCCGTTGGCCTTCATGGGTGCGCTTGACATCGCGGGCCGCCAAGCTTGTCATCGCCTTCAATTGCGCGTTTGGGTCGAAGAGCGCGTCATCGTCCAGCTGGATCGTGGTACGGTTGCCCGTCGCTTCTGCGCCATTGCGAGTCACAACCCCCGTTGTGCCGCCATGCCGAGAAGAATCCTCGTCCGTGATCAAGCTTTCGTCGCCATCATCCAGTAAACGAAGCTGCCTTGTGCGACGCTGTGACTGAGCAGCGTTCAATTGGTCGTCCGTGACGCCGGCGGCGGCCTCAATGGTGCTCGACATGTCCACACATGGGAGAAGCTCCTCGCCACCGCCGCCGCCATCATCGCCAGCCGTCGGCGTGGGTCGCCCATCCTCAGCTGCATCATCGTCCGCTGTGAGCAGTGCGAGCTGCAAGAGACCTGCATCCCTTCCATCCACGGGTAGCGCAAAAGTTTGGTTGGACACCCCACCCCCAGCACGAGACATTTCGACATCATCGTCGCCTTGAGATCGAATGCCAACCGCGTCAGGATCGACGAATTCGTCGTCGTCGTCGTCTTCATCATCTTGCTCCCCGTCGTCCCTGTCAGAGGCGTCACCATGATGACTATCGCTGGAAACAAGTAGGTCGTCGTCGTTGACTCGGCCTCCTGTTCCTCTTCGGCGTCGACCATCACCCACTTGTTGTTGCGTATTCTTGCGCTTCTGGGCGTAGTTAACAATGCGCCCACAGCGATCAAAAAGCCACAGTAATTTCCGAGCAATCAGCAGCCCGACGGAAGCGCTGGCCAACCCACTTCCTGCTTCTGAAATTTTCACGGCGACTGCTTCGTTCTCGAGCAACATCATGGCGGACGCGGCCGTGAGCATCACATAGGTCGCCACGATGAGCAGGTTTTTTAGCACCGCGTTGAAGGGTCGCACGAGGACACAGGCCACCAGCATCAAGACGTTGAGCGCCACGGTCAAACGCACCACTGTGGCGCACGGTACGCGAAAGGGACCACGCTCAACCGACCCTCGCAACCCTGCGGCGACCACCGTGGAAAAGATATCCAGTAGCACCCAGCTGACTGCGATGCCCTGGAGGGTGGGTTCCACGCGGCCAGACCACCAGGCCATCACACCGCTACCAAGTTCACTGCCCCGTCCGGCGTGTTCTCCCGGATTGTCCGTGGCCACCAGCACTGCTGGTGGGCCTCGGAACTTCGCAAACACGTGCCCCCATTGATAGACCCAACGTTTGAGCGCCAGGGTGCGCAGAGCTTGCGGCGTCGACTGGACATCGTCTGTCGAACCGGCGGTGGTAGCGACCGCCTCAAACGGAATGGACGCGTCGGGCACCCAAACTCCGCTCCCCCCGATGAGCACCTTAACGACCGTGAGCGCGCGCCGCGGCAGTGACGGGACTCGTTTGGACTTGTTTTTCGGTGACGAAATGCCGTCGGCGAGGAATCCGACGGGTCGCCGGTGAATCACGTAGGCGCTGGCCGCGAGCAGCAGCAGTACCAAGAGCAACTGAGCGCCCAGGAAGTGCCACTCCCCCGCGACGCTGAGCGTTGTGGCTGACGCCACCGCTCCATCGAGTCCTAACCCGACAACCACGATCAGTACGCCCGGGAAGCGGAGCGTGGCGAAGCTGTGCGCGAGGGTATGCCCGGCTCGCACACGAAGTGATTGCCGTGGGATGCCGGAGCCGCTGGCGGCGGCGGGTCCCTGCTTGTGCCGCCGCCGCGCCCAACGGATAATCGACAAGAGTGCCGCTGCCAACAGCGCGGCCATCACAGTGGCCACTGGAACGATCAAATTGTTAGCGATGAACGCGCCGCGGTGGTGCCGCAGGCGGGACGGGCCTGTTCCAACCGCAAAGCCCGGCATCAGCGACAGCGGAAAGGCCAATGAGGCGTCGGCGGTGGTGCCGTTGTTGGCGGCTGACATGTCAACGTCGTCGTCGCTGGCGCTACTATTGACGTCGGCCAGCCGTTTGGTGCCACATCGTTGTGCGAGCGCCACCGATCCTACCGTACGGGCTAGAACGAGGGCCGCCGATCCACCCGTGAGGAGGGTGGCCGCGGACGCCGTGGTCGATGTGGAGACAATGGCGATCGCGGGACCTGCGGCCACCACGGGCAGTGCCGTGGGGGTCGCCGTCGTGTCGTTGAGGAGCGTGGCGGTATCAGTCATATTGACGGTCGCGAGCATTGTGGTCGTCGTCGTTGTTGTTGTTGCTGTCGTCGTCGTCGTCGTCGTGGACGTTGTGGAGGTGGACGAGGGCGGCGGTGCGTTCGGAACTGGAATGGTGATGAGGATGGCCTGAGATGGCAGCGTGTATCCATAGGCTGTGCCGTCCGCCGGTGCCAGTTTGGTCGGCCGCACGCTCGTGACCAAACTCACGGGACTCATCGTGAAGGGAGAGGAAGCCGCCGCGGGGCCGTCCGTCGTCGTCGTTGCCGATATGGTTGCTCGTGTCGTCACTATTGTCGTCGACGAAGACTGAGGTCGGCTTAAGTTCACTTGAAACCATAGGGCGTTGGCTCCCGCGACGTTGATAAAGATAGGCACGTCGTACTCATCGCCGCTCGTCGGTTGAAACGTAACGGAGCCCGGCTTGAAAAGTAGCAAGTCCTTCGTGCCGGCTTGAAACTGCCCTGCCAAGGTCGCGACGGGCGTCGACAGAACGGCAGCCGTTGTTGTCGATGAGGTGCTCGTGGCGCTGAAGGACGTGCTCGCGTTCGACGCCGCCCCGTCTGAACCATCAACACTGTTGTCTGTGACCGTGCCATCGGGGTTGATGGTGAGCTCGGGGTATAAGGCGGCTTGCTCCGCCGCCTGCTCGGCGGGGGACAGCGGTGCCGATGTGGGCAACAAGTACCTCAAAAAGCGGTCATCCACCGTCACCGTCAGGGGCGTGAGGGTCGACCGCGATAGGCGGAGGGAGAGTCGCCCAACGCTTGGCCATTGTGCAATCTCCGCGGCTTTTCCAGCAGGGGACAACTGCGGCCATGCGTCAAGAGTACCCATGAAGTGCGTCAGCGCCTCCGTCGCATTCACCGTGCCGTTCATGTCGCACAGCACGATGGGGCGAGGCACGCATCTGAGCTGGAGCGTCTTGGCGTAATGCAAGCCACCTCCGCCTCCCAACGGACGCCGGGCGGTCAAGTTGGTCCCATTGGACGACAGCAGCGACAACGGGAGATCCACCACGACATCGTCTTCGTTCGTCGCCGTGGAGGTGGAACTGACGTTGCCGCAATTAATGGTGATCCGCTGAGTGAACAAGACCATGTCGGCCGCAACCGGGGCGGCAGCGTTGAGGTCAAACGTCGACACGCTGAAGTCGACGCGAATACCGGAGAGAAGTAGCCGATCCCGCGTCGCCAGAGGAATGTCGAATGTCCAAGGCAGCAACGTGGCGATCGGTAGGGGCGCCTCGGGGGGATCCAATAAGGGACTTTCACCGCCGCCCAGCTCCAATATCAACGAACTCCGCGGCATCGCGAACGTGGCCGTCATCGTATACGTGTTGCCGAGATACGTTGTGATATTCAATGGCCGCAACCTCTCCGAGGCAGAAGCACGCAACAGGGTCTTCAGCCACGATGGTGACGTCGCCGAGAGGTTCACGGCGCTAGGAGTAGGTGGAGGTGGAAGGATAACGGCGAAGGCGAACTCGGTCGCCGCTTTCGTCTCCGCGTCTCCGGTGGCGTTGTGTGCGTTGAATAGAAGTTTTGAGGCAAAGAGCTGCACGTGTCCTCGTTCGGTCGTCGACGGTGATACGGCGTCCACACGACCGTAGAGTTTGCCAAAACGTGACGACGATGAGTTCACCCCCCCCGACGCACCACCATCGCCGCGAAGGATGATGGAGACCACCAAGGGTACCCACAAGGCCGTGCCTTTCACGCCAACATTATCGCCTCGCGCCGTGATATTTTGGCTCTGGCGAAGGTCACAAAGCACCTTTGTGCCATTCATCTCGATGCTCGAAATAACGGACGCAAATCGCGAAATCAATGACGCGGCATCGGCCATGATGGCTGCATGCTGGTCGATTGCCAGGTTCTCCATGGTTCGGAGAAGCGGCGGCAGCGTCTCGTTCACGAGAATCGCATCCCGAGGAAACTGCGGGACCCGAACTTCGATGGAAACGCCTACTTCACTGCCACTCAAAGCTCCATCAAGAGCATCCTCGACAAGCCATTGCACACTCAGATGGGTCACGTCGGCAGGGAAGTCTCGGATTGGGATCGGTACTCGGAGGAGGATGAATTTGCTCTCGCCGCTGATCGCCGTGGGTAGTTCTGCGGGTGGCAGCTCTTGGCCTCCTCCCATCTCCCCGTTGCTGTTGTCGTCCGTCAAGCGTCCCCACATCGTCACGGCGGCCGGCTGAAGTATCGTGAGGGGTGCCCGCGCGGTGGCTGCGTATTTTCGACAGGTGCTGCCTTTGGTCGAGAGAACGATCTCATGCGCCTTGGGCACCCACTTATCGGTGAAGGAGACCGAATTGGCGTCGCCGCCGGAAGGCGCGACAAGGTCTTCAGGAAGAACCGCAAAGGAGCCGTTGACGGAGAGGTTCCACTTCTCGAGAGGGGCCACGACGACTTCCGGGGACAAGGGCGGCGTGGTGACGTCGTAGGCCCCATTCCAAACCGTGGTCGCAAGATCGGGCCCGGAGTGCACGCCGGTGATGGTCAAGGCGATTCGGCTCCCGGAAGCACAAAGCGCACCCATGTTGGGCGACTGTGCGCTCCTTGCCGACAGGGTAAGATTCTCCCCGAAGAAAAAGAACCCTTTGCTTTCAGTCGTCGTCGCGTTGCCGTTTGATGCGCTTCTTTGCGCACTGTTTGCGGTCAAAATGACCGGGAATGGCGCTGACACCGTGACGTTGATGATCACCTGATGTTGATCTAGCTCTTCGTACTCATCAAATATGTCGGCGGTGAAATCATTCGAGAAGGCGAAGCGGCACGTCATAAGTGCCGCGGGAGGCGCGATGAGCAGAGCCGCGGTCACTTGTTCCACACGGGCCAAGCGGTCCGCCGCAACAGGGTCGAGCGCGACGGACGTCGCAAATGCCGCGTCAAGGGTGAAGAAACGTTGCGTAGTCACGTTGTCAAAGCTCGATTGCCACGATAACGGCAGGCTCGATGGGGCGGAAGGCGTCCCGGAAACGTTTGTCTGCAGGGTCAACAACGGCACCAAATCAGCACTCGAAAAATTGATCGTGAGGTTCGCCATCGTACTAGAAGAAAAGCTCACGTTCTCCGCCTGCAAAGCACACTCGACGGTGCAATTAAATGTAGGCGAAGCGAGGACACCCTCCGGCCCTGCCCCGTCACCACCTTCGTCGGGCACCTCCTCCCCGCCGCCGGCCCCATCCTCGTCATCGATGGTCGTGTCGTAGGGCGGATAGGAATTATTCGGCGGAGGGACGGTAATGGACAGCGCCGTCGGCGATCCGCCAGCCGCGTCGCCCCAGTGGACGAACAAGGCGGGGGTTCCTCGCAGGCCGCCAGCCCCACGGGATCCAACGAGCGGACCCTCGATCTTGAAGGGCTTCCTGGGCTCGTCGATGGTGATGTTGAACAGCACCGTTTGAGGAGGCGAACTCGTCGACGTATTGATCACCACCGTGAAATTGACGACGACTTGTTGCGGCCCATCCGGCTTCGTGGGGCCAGAGATGCTGAGCGTTTCATTTTGCGCCGGGGATCCAAAAATCGCCACGAAACTACGGTTGTCAGGCAAGGCCTTAGCCGTGACGAAGGTTTGAATGAGCGTTCCAGGACTGAGCAACATGGCCACAACGGACGCTTGAGTTGGTATCGCAGGCTTGACCGTGATCATCGAGGGCGGCAGCACGCGATAGCCGTACTTGAAGGCCGGCACCCCAACGGGGACCACATTCCAGCTCCGCAATGGCACGGGCTCAAACACGAAGGTGTCGTCACGTTCAATGACGAACGGAATGTACTGCACTCGGAAAGGCGTAAACTCGATGGCTGATGATCCGCCCTCCGTTGCGTTGGAAATAGGTAAGGCAGAAAATACGACCAATATTTCGTGGCCATGCGGGATCGACGTGTTCGGGGTGATCGTCACGACCTTCGTGATATCATCGGTCGGAGTCCAGGAGAGGTTCACGGAGGCGGCCCCGTTGGGCCACAGCCACCCCGCGTCGCACGGCACCAGATTGGAGCGGTCCGCAAGCGTGCTATAGTTGCAGCTCACCGTGAGGTTCAGCTGTCGTCCTTGCTTTGGCAACGCGGACACGGAAAATTTGATGTCGTACGATTTACCCGCGCGGAGGCGGTCTACGGTGGCACCCTTGAAAAAAGGGAGTGCCGACTGAAGGTAGCCAATGCTGGCACGTGTCGAGGTGGCCGAGACGTATCCTTTTGCAAGAAAGCCTGTGACACCCCGGTACGCCGTGACGTTTTCCTGCGCTTTTAATTTGACGGTCATCATCGCGGCTGGAAACACAACTGGTTGCTCCGCATCGTCGTTGGCGAAGCCAGTGGTTAAATTCACGCTAGTGCCAACGCTCAGTGCGCCAGCGACGCCCATCCCAAACGGAAACACTCCTTGCAAGACGACATAGCTGAGGTTGTACGAACAAGCGATGGTCTGAAACACCCTGGCGACAGTGCCATTCCTCCACCGCGCTGTGACTGACAAGCGGCACCCTGAGGCGACGGAGGGAATGGGGATCGGCTGACCGTTCGCCATCACGCGACACGTTGTCCGATCGTAAAGGCCAGACAAGGTGATGACCGAGGTGCCATTCAGAAAGCCATCGCACACGACCTGGAGTGACAAAGATTGCGAAATTTGATTGCTGTGGTCACTTGAGCATGCAGAAAGCGAAATGAACGCATAACCTCGATCGAGAGTCATCTGGCCCATCGGATTCGCGCTCCAAATCGCCGAATCGTCGGCACTGTTGTCGATTGTGCCGTTCGTGTCTGTGACAATGGCCACGGCGTCCGACACGAAAACCGCGTCGGTGTAAACGAACGTGTCGTTGACGGAGAGTAGAATTTCACATGTGACGCTGGCGGAACGGCTAGCGGCGGTGGTCCAAAGGATCGGGACGACGACAACTGAAGTGCACTCTCCTAACGCGGGGCACGACGACGTCGCCGGGGCCACGATGACGTTCGACGGAGTGATCGAACCACACCGACTGCCCAGTGACATGATCGAGATCGCGACGGCTGTCATTGGTGGGGTTGGCACGATGAGTTTTGCCTGCAGCGACTGTTCACAAGCGAACAGCGTTGTTTTCGGGAAGCCGAGGCGCATGACAGGCACGAGGCGGCGTCGGATAAAGTACGGCGCTGCCGTGGCGAAAGGTGGTGAAGGGCTGACGCCAGCCGCATAGGTGGTAGCCATGGCGCCGCTTTGTGGCAAGACGCCGGTCGAGTTGTTGATCCATATCGCTGGAGCGGCCCTGAGTGGCATGACGACGAAGGCAGTCGAGCCGTCGACGTAGGACGCGACGGTGGGAAGCACGTCCAGCCACACGTTGGCAGTGGTCGTGGCGTCCGATCGTTGAAGCATCGAAAGCTGACCCCAGGACTTGGCGTAGGTTAAATTTCCAGTCACCAACACGTCGCCGAACATCGGCGCCGATGACGTGAGCGGCTTCCCGAAGGCCGACCCATCCGGCTTGTAGCCGATTTCAAGATATCCATCCGTGTGATTCGACGACTGGTTGACGTAGGCCATGGTGATCCGGCCACCTTCCGTCACGCGTAACGCGGACGACGGCACCACCGCCGTCAGCTTCGGTCGCCAAACTGACGGATTCATAGGCAGCACAGGATCGGTGCTCTGATAGGCGACGGACGCCGATGGCATGCTGAGGGGATGGAGGAACGGCATCGCGGGGGCGAACATGACGGTCGAGACGGATGTGACACTGTCGATGAAGGAGACCGGTTCTCCGATCCCGGTTGTGAGCTCGATCGTTGTCGTAAACGATATGTCAGTGGCGAACCCAGCATTCGTGGTGAGCGCCGGTGGCGCGCTACACAGCTGCAATGGGTCAAAGGAACAGTTGAAGGCCGTTGTTGGCAGCGGCCACTCGACGGCCGTAGCCAAAGGGAGCGTGGAAATGTCCATCGCCGGTGACCCCGCGGGTCGCATCGGGGAAAAGGATCCTCCAGGGGTCAAACTCACGCATTTAAGGCGAGTGCACGCGCCTGCGTTAGTCGATATCGTGACTCGGTCCGTCGCTCCCGCCCCGTCCGCGGAAAGCCCTAGCCCCCATGCCCGAATCGTCACGTTTTGGAAGGAGAAACCCCCGGGAATCATCGAGGCAAATAACGAAACGTCTTCGAATGCTGCGGCCAGCGGTGGGTCATCACTGACGCGAGATAGCCCTGAGATAAAGGCCGCCGCGGGTCCCCCTCCGAGGCTCCGAGAGTAGGGCGTCACGTACGTCGCGGCCATCAGCATCGTCGGCTTTCGGAACACCGGAATGATGAGCATCGCCTCAGGGGCGAAGAAAACGGTTGCGGCATTCGCATTCACCACGTCGGCTCCGAACAAGGCGTCCGCTATTGGCCTCGACACATTGAAGATCGCGGTGCATCCAGACGCGTTCACGACTCGAAGTCGCAAGTAGACGCGAGGCGCGAAAGAGGTGATCCACACGGTCACCGTGACGGCGGTTCCGTTGGACGACGTGAGGTTACCGATCCAACGAGGCACGACGGTCGCCGTGGAGGAGGCGCCCCCGGCGTTGAAATTCACAGCCGTCGCGATCTTTGGCATGACGTCGCCCGCCTGATAGAGCTCCAATTGTAACCATGCCCCTAGCGGAATAGGATTGCGGGGTAGCGTGATACGAATCACGCACGGGGTGGCAGGCGTCGCGTCGCCCAAGTAGACCACGTTTCTGCGAACGAATTCTATGGAAACGAACACGACCGGCACGACATCGAGGGCCAACACGAACGTACTGAGCAAGGTGCCGTTGGCGTAGTTCCAGTCAGTGGACGTTTGTGTCACGTTTACGGTCAAATATTTCATGCCGTTTGCCCCGCTTCTCGCAGGACAAGAGCCGATGGGAACGATCGTGACACAGTTTGGCAACGTCGACCCCACTACCACTAGACTCGTGGTCAAATTTGCGCACGCGGACTCGGCCGGTCGCGGGCTGACGGACCAAGAGAACGAGAGAGCGACCGTGCCATTCACCCGCGGCAAGTCGACGCTCGCGCAAATCAAGTGCGACGCGGCGTAAGCGTTTAAACGTCGATTCGGTGCGATCGCCGATGGATGCGTCACTGCATTCGACCCGAAAGGCAACTTCAGCGCGCTGTTCCACTCCTCCACCGACAAATTGTGCCAGAAGAATCCAATGGGCTGAGTGGAGACCAACACCTTTGGATTGGACCCGAACATTTGGACGCCGAACGTCTGTTTGAGACCGGTGATCAGCTCCGTACGTGCGACGGTTTGGACCGAGAAGGGTGGAAGCGCCTGTAAGTTGAGACCTTTGAGATCTGCGTAGGACGTGGATGCGCACGGAGAAGAGCAGCCGACGTCTAGTCCTAAGCGTAATGGATTCGACGACACCGGCATGTTCATCACGGTCATCGTCGCGACGTAGCTGATGCCTAGGGGCGATTTCAACGGCTCGAAGCACTTTGAATTGGGGGTGACTGTCAGCCGATCGGTAGGGTTGCCACAATTGCCAAGGCAATATTCAGGGCACATTTTCGCGCCACTGAGCGAGACGGAGGGATTGTCGGATGCTGCAAACGGCAATAATTTTGCGGCGACCGCCGCCAAGGTAGCGTTGATACCAACTGAAAACGAAAAGGCGACACCGCGATAGATCGGCACGGACAATGCGTCGTTTGAGAAGGGTCGCAGACGGAATCCCGGACGGACGCCACCACCGGACCCTGGCGGTTTGTTTGGCGGTGCGATAAAGCCAATGTACTGCAAGTGCTGAAATCCCTTACCAAACATGATATCGAACATCGATATCGAAATGAGTCCTTTGGCGTCGATAATCGTTGGTCGAATGCGAATGAACCCGAAGCCAGTCAACCGAAACGGATCGTACGGGGTCTGCCAAGAAAGAAAACCCGGGCAGTCTCCCCCTCCTGCGCTGATGGCGGAGGTGACGTCGCAGTAGAGCGAATTCCCACGTCCGACAAACGTGGCGGATATTTTCGCGTTGAGTATGGATCCTCCGAATTCAATGGTCACCCGCACCGCGTACCCAGGCACGATGTGTCGATAGTTGCGGAGCTGTATTTTGAAGCCCTCGGCGGCTTCGGCCATCACAGAAGTGATATCCGTGTCGAAGACAAGCCGTTTGAGCACCGACACCGCCGTGGCCGGCGGCGGTAATGCGAGCCACGGGGTGAAGCCGTCGTTCACTTGCCAAACCAGAAAGCACGACTGCGAGCCCCACGATTGCGGAAGCAGCCCGTTTGTGCGTAAATAGACCGTGCGAAGCGTTTGCTCCGTGGCAGACATGTCGAATGCGACTGTTGTGCCGATAACCGGACGCCAAGTTCCACTTGGTTGATTTGCGGTCTGTAAATAATAACCGCATGAATTCGGCAGAACGTTTGCAATCGACAGGTTCATCAGTCGTCTACCGAGGCTTTCGATCCCGCCCGCGGTGGCTAAAAAAGCTCCACTCACGTTAGGCATCGCAAACGTTGCGCTCCCGCTTTGCAGCGATAAGGAAACGGTTATCATGTCGCCATCCTCGAACAAGGAACGGTCCGGGCTGGCCGCGAATCGCCGCGGACTTGCCGCCTGGGAAAACATGTAATTCATCGACGGCACGACGATGTTGATGCCCGCGACGGTGAGGTGACTGAGCGCGTCGTCCTCGCTTCCATCTAGCTTGTTCACCACCACCGCTGAGGTGGAGCCGCCAGAAGCCGACCGGTACGGGCGCAAAAAATGGCGGCCGGCGAGCGCCCCGAAATCGACCGTCAGCGTCCAAATTAGGTCAATGGATGCCACCAGCGCCGTCGTCGAAAGGTTGAAGAAGCCTGCCGCGGCGTCCACTAACCCTGGGAAGCACTGTTCAGTCGTCATAAACGGATCCCGCGTCACCGTGAGTAACGAGGTGGTGTTACCTCTGGCAAATGCCACGGATGCGGCGGCCGATTTCAACGCCGTCTCCGCTGGCATCACGTTGGGGTTCATCGAAAACAACGGCGACCACATGAAGCCATAACACGCGCTCGTCGGACCCAAATAAAAGGTCTTTGCCGTCGTCACGCTATTGCTGTTATTGCGATAGGAAACGTTAACGCGGAGCCGAATCGGTACGAGCTCGATGTTGCCAGGGGCGGCAACCGTGAGGCGGAAAGGAATCACGGCGGTGTCACCTGGATATAAGACCACTCTCGGTGGAGCCGCGGCGAGCGACCACGTTGACGAAAGGCTATCTTGCCATTGCAGCACCGGGCGCGACAAAACGACGACGCGCTTCGTGACTTGAAGCGGGATCGCGTTGCCGTTGTAATAGTAATTGTTGATCGAGGTTGACCAAGACAGCGAGCCAATGTAGTCCGGGCTTCCAACCGTGACGGTCAGATTGGCAGTTCCACTACCGACGAAAAGGACGTCGACGTATGCGAACGACGCTGCCGACGTGGGGGAGATCACGACGCGCGTTGCGAGCGGAAGCACCACGGAGGAGTTGGACGAGGTTACGAAGAAGGTTGACGCGCTTGGGTTGGTGTCCACTCGCGACACGAGGGACTCTCTTGGAACGGATATGTTCAATCTCAGCATGCCGCCGACGGTTGGGAAAGCCGCGTCCATCGTCGTCGTCGTCGTCGTCGAAAAGGGTTCGAATATATCCACCACCGTGGCGCTGCGCAGCGTGCGAGAACAGATAGCTGGCAATTTTACGGTAATCATTCCAGATTTAAATTCGAATTTTTTCGACGTGATGTTCCAGGACACGGCACCAGCCGTCGTATTTAGCGAGGAGGTCGCCCCTGGTGACGGCACGATCGCATAAAAAGACCTGTTGGCGTAGATCGTATCACTCAACTCCGGGGCGTTGTAACAGACTACCTCGCTGGCATTCGTCGGTTTCCACGCGCCGGTCCAGAAACCTCTTGTCTGCATTGCGCACGCAGACGGTGGTGGGAGAGAATTGTTGCTGTACCACAGAGTCGTCGACTGCTGAAGCGCTTGGAAAATGACGTTGTTCATGACCTCTTTGGTCGGGACGCACGCGAGGACGGCATCGATCGCGCCACAAGCCGTCATGGCGGACGCGCGGTCCATCGGCGTGCTGATCACCGTGAACAGCATTCGAGTCGTCGCGGTAGAGGAGCCGACGACGAGGGGATCCCACCAGCCCCGTTCGAGCAGCTGCCGTTGCATGTTTTGAAACATGGCGGAGCTGGACGTTACAGCCAGCGTCGACGACTCATGTGCCCACCAGCGACCGGGCTGCCTCGCCGGGCGCCGACAAACTGCCATCGCGGCGCTCGCGTCGTTACACGCAGCCGCCGTAAGCGGCGACGTGGTGCCAAGCACGAAGCACGGCACCGAGGAAAACGCCGAGGGAATGGTGCTCCGGGTGAGCATCATCTGAAATGCGGAGAGTGCTTGCGATGCGGCAGGGGGCGTTGCCTGCCAACCATTTCGATAAAAGAAATGGTTTCCCGCCACGGCCAGATCGGAGGCGTTGAACGTTAACAATGAGGTATTGCTGCGGTCGCCTGGCAGCGACAGCTCTGGTGAGGCGACAGTGGGTCGCAGACGAAGGATGTCATCCGCATCGGACAGCACGGCGCGCATTGCCGAGGTGGCATTTGGGTTGCTCCCGCCGTGCGTCCAGTTCGACGGAGCTTCCAGCTTGACTTGACTAAGCGATACCCACGCGCGAAAAGTGAGTGGCACGGTTTGAGCGTCCAGCATTGCCACACCGGTGGGTGCCGGAAGCAATACGGCCCGCTGCGCTTCGCACAGCGCATTGGCCGTATAGAAATCTTGGGGCTGCGAGTCCGCAAGCAAGTACTCGAAGTTGTTACTGGCCGCCGCGTCAAACAGCCAGCAGTTGACGTAGCTCGGATCATGGAAGCGAGGCGGCAATGCAATGTACGTCTGCGCGTAAGCGAGTTGACCGACACCTCCCTGGCGAAAGAAACCGCGCCGGCGGACTAACGCCGCCGAAGGCAGGGGACATGTCTTTTTGCTGCTCATATCAATTATCGTCATACCGGGCGACCGACGCCCATCCACATTCCGCAAGGTCGTCGCGGCGACAATCAATAAGAGCGCGACAAGGACGACTACTGCCGGACAGGAAGAGGCGCTGATCTTGCGACGATCCCAATCAGCCTGACATGCCAACCAGTGCGATTCTCTATTGTGCGTCACCTTCGCTCGGGTGCCGTTGGATGACGGAAGGGGCCGGATGTTCGCCGATGGGGTTCGCTGGTTGTTGGAGGTTGGCGGAGTGACGTGCTGTTTCGGAGGAGCATCTTCAGCGACTACGCCCCCTTCCCGGAGAACTATCGTGCTGCCGGTTTCGCTGCCGGACGCGTCGGATGAAGTACAATGCAAGAGAGACATCCAAAACGCCCGAAATAAGGGAGAACGGGGGGAGAGAGAGAAAGAGAAAGAGAGAGAGAGAGAGAAACGACGCTACGCTGTGGCTGTTTCCCAAGCACAGATTTAAAAAATCCGCTCATCAAAATAGATCACTCGGTGAGAGTCGCGACGCGGAATGATCAACATGGGGGGAGGAGGTGGATCGAAAGCAGTGAAGAGGGGCGTGTCATCACAGGTCCTCCAAGTCACCGTTCCAGAAGGCCGGCCGCCGTGGTACCGCGGTGTCCATTCGCCGTCCTTCCGTCGCGCCTCCTTGCAGCATCGACTCGAGCTCGTCAAACAGCCGTTGCCCTTCAACCGTACGCCGCACGACACGAGGGCCCTGGCTCGTACTACTCCCTGCCCCTGTCATCACGGACAGAAGCAAGTCATCGTCAGTTGGTTGCCGTGTCCGCGCCCGTCCGAGCAAATCGTCGTCGTCATCGACGCTATTCACATCCAAATGCGACATCTGGCGGTGGCCGATGTGGTGATTGTTGTCGCCACGATCACCCTTCCTACTCTGGCCGCCGCTAATCAGCAGTTCAGAAAGTTCGTCACCTGCTTCCGGGTGGTCAGGAGGCAACGTTGCCCCTGTCGACGTGGGGGCAACAACGTCCCCTTGCGCCGCTGGATCATCCCGCACCGCGGCGATAGCCGCCACTTGAACAAGCACGGCGGCTTGATCGACCGCCATGGAGTCAAACCGAAAATCCGACCTCGTCCCCCCAGCGTCGGAGGCACGCTGCGGAGTTCCCATGCGGAGCTCGTCGCTGTCCGCCGCGTCCTCCTCCTCGTCTCCCTCTCTTCCATCCTTCGCTGCCCGCCGCGTCCTACGGCCACCAAAGCGGTCGTACACCCACAGTAGCCGACCGACGATGATCACGCCCACGGAGCACGAGGCAGCGACGCTGCTGGCTTGGGCGATGCTCGATGAGAGACTCGTGTTCCCCGAAAGTAGCAAGCTTGCGGAAATCGTCAGTAATCCGTTGGTCACGATGAGAAATGCATTCTTCAAGGGAGCATTAAATGGCCTCACGGCGACGGCGAGCAGCAAGAGCAAAGAGTTGAGTGCCACCGTGAGGCGTACTGCCGTGACGCAGGGGATGCTATTCGGCCCTGGCTCCACGGCACCTCGAAGGCCCGCCGCCAACGCCGTGCCGAAGATATCCACGAGCACCCAGCACACCGCGATCGCGCGTGCCGAGGCATCCAACGTCGCAGCCAAGACAGTACTCAGCGGCTGTGAGGGAGTACCAGTGGCCACTGTGTTTTTGGAGTCATCGAAGGAGCCATCCGGGGGTGCCAGCGATTCATCGGGACCACGACATTTGCCGAAAATGTGCCCCCACCGCTGCATCCACAACGCCACGTCACTCGGTGATCGGCCGCCGACGAGATGGATCGCGCCGGTGATCGGGTGCCACGCCCCCCGACCTAGCACGAGATGTCGGATGCCCTTCAGCAGCATCGACATGATCCCGCCATCGGAAGACCCCCCCCTGTCGCAGCCATCATCAAAGCCAACAGGACGCCGCGAAATGACGACGACACAGCCGCCAAATAGCAGTAGTAACGTTACGAGCTGGACACCAAGAAATGGCCATTCGCCTGCGGCGGCGAGGGCTGCCGCTGCGGCAACCGCACCGTCCAAGCCGATGCCCAAGACGACGATGGTCACGCCTGGGAAGCGCAACGCGGCACAGCCTCTTTTGTACTGTTCCACGGCTTCCCAGAAGGGAGACGACGCTGTGGCGACTTCCACCGTCGGAAGTTTGCCCTCGGCTGCTGCCTGAAGTTTGGACTTGACCAGCGTCACGACGCCGCCCAAAACGGCACCCAATGCGACAAAGCACACCGGAACGATGAAATTGTTCGCCACGAAACTGCCTCGATGGTATGCGAGCGAGGGCGCGAGGAGCAACCACGACGCGTCGCTTGTTCCGTTGCTTCCGCTGATGAACGACCGCTGGATGGCAAACCCGGGCATCAACGTGGTAGGGAAGCCGGGGGGCGGTGGAGGCGGCGAGGTAGGATCCAGCGACACTCCTGGAGGTCCCCCTTCCGGGTTTAGCTGCTGAGCGCACCGATCCGCCAACGAGGTCGCCCCAACCGTGCGGCTGAGCGCAAACGCCGCTGTGCCGCCAGCGACGAACGTCGTCAGAGACACCGAACCTGCGACCAGCCCCACCGCGGCCGCCGCTTGCGATGCCGTTTGTTCGACGGGCTTCGGCCTTTCGGTCCGTGAAGGAGTTAGCGACCAGGTCCGGGTCCGTGAATCCGAACGGGAGGCCGGAAGTGTCAGCGACAGCGATACATCGGTGCTCGTGGAGGGCGAGACCACCTCGGGGCGCCAGGGATTGGTCGACCCGATCGGCCCGAAGACCTCCGAGATGAACGGTTGCCAACCCGACGGTCGACTGGGGATGCTCACGGAAGGTCGAGGAGGAGTTGTCCCCCACGAGGCGAGCGAGTCGTTGCACGACACGTTCTGGACAAACATGGCCAACACAACTTGGGAAAGGCCGCCTGTCGGCACCGCGGAACGGCCAACGTTCATGGGTCGCGGCACCGCGAGCTGCAGCCAACCATCCGTGACAAGACTCACCGGCGCGGTAAACGCACACGGGTTGCAACGGTCCGGTGATGGCAAGGGCACGGTCGACGGCGCAGCATCATCCACGCGTCCGTCGACAACACCGCCACCGCCAAAATATGAATTACGTATGGCTTCCATCCGCGGGCAGATGCTGCCGCCCCACAACAAATCAAACGAGACGTCTGCGATGTCGACGACCGTCCCGCTTGCACAGCTTGGCGGAGCGCCCGGTCTCGAAACGGAAGGCGACAGTAACGTTGTGAGCGACGTTTGGCTGCTGCGGTTCGCGTGCAGCATCAACTCGGCGAAATTGGAAGACGACCGCTGCCGGAGACTGGATGAAGACGTAAAAAAACCGCTGCTGCTGTTGTCAGAGGAGAAGATTTCCGTCGCCAGGAGGGCGGCGACACGTGTGGCACGTCGCAGCCGGATGGCGTTTCGAAACGGTGCCACCGCGGGAGACGACCACCCGCCGCCTCCCCCTTCCCCTCGAACGGCATCCTCGCACAGAGCCTTTTGCCCATCGGCAGTGATGAGCGAAGGAGATGAGAACCCGGGGGATCGGAACTGACAGCCGAGCACCTCGTTCGTATCCGATAGAAACGCGTCATCCAACGTGCGGCGAAACGCTAGCAGGTTCGGTGACGTCAGTCCGACGAGAGGCGCCTCCGCGAGGATGAGGGACTCGGCCACATCGATCGTGGTGGAAGTCGCGGCGACGCGGGCTTGACGTTGCACCGTGCTCCACACCTCAGGCAGTGACGACATTGCAAGGGAGGGGCGTTGCGACGTCCACATCACGGCCGTCGCGTTGACAGAGTACAACGGGACACTGTTCAGAACCGAGAGTGCCCATGCGGCCGGCCGGGACAGCGCGCTACTTCCCGACAGTAGCGGTGTGCCGCAAAGGGCAAGGTAGTCCGCAAGTGTCCGACACGAGCGAAGCGCTGCCGCAGCCTGTTCGATGGCGCTAGAAACGACTGGAAGTAGCGGATACGCCGCTCGTCGGTCCGTCACGTAGTGGCCATTCGACAGCATATGCCACCAATAGGAATCCGAAGTCAGAGGGCGGCTGGGACGGAGCGAGACGATGCGGGAGTCGGTCACGTTCACTCGCATCGTCAAGGAGAGCAAAGGACGGATGGCCACGGCACCCCCGAGCTCAGGAGGAGGCGGCGTGGCGGGCCCTCCTTGAGACGAGGGGGAGGGGCCAGCCGGCGGCGCGGCGGCGGCGGTGATGGAACACAGCGCGCTACCAATGTCGTCATAGCGCTGCCTCCAGGACACAACGGTCGAGTCATTCGCGGAGACACTCACGATCGCACTGTTGCGAACATCGAGCCACACGGCCAACCCGCCTGAAGGGGCGGTGGACGGCTGCCAATAGCGGCCTCGAGTCATCACGAGCCACCGGAAAACGACGGCAGCGGCTTCGGCGTTGAACGCACCATTGGGTAATGACGTGACGTTGCGCACTTCGAAGCTCGGTGGCACCGCGGGCTGTGCGATACTGACGATGGAACTATCCGACACATTGACGTGAAATTGTTGGAGGGAAATTGAGATCGGCACATCAACGGGTATCGACGCACTATCGACGGCCACAGCACCGACGACATCCTCAGATGGCAACAGCGTCGTACCACGGTGCGCGGGTTCGATCGTCCAATGCGCGGCCCTCGCGGCGTAGTGGAATTGCTCGAACGTGTCCCAAGCCTCCTGCGGGAAGCGCGATCGCACGTCCCCAACCGTGGGCCATGATTCGGCGGACATTGCCGCGATTGCTGTGACGGTGGTTTGAACAATTTTCACGCGGCTGCTCAGCTGTAGCGGAGCCAACACGCCCGCGGCAGACGATGATGCAACGCTCAACCAAGTCGTACCACTAGGCTGCGTCACGGTTCCAAGCCACCGTCGACCCACCGCCACGGTGGGTACACTCCACGACAGGGCCAGGGCCCACGCCGCGTAGCTTTGCGATAGGATCGTGGCCGACGTCAAGTCAATGGATACATCGCATCCTGCCGCGCCGCATGCGGGTGCAAGGAGGACGACCTGCCCGACGACTTGTTCTTGCGCGTCACCACCACCACCCTCGGTGGGAAACAAAGACACTGGAGCAACTCGATTATCAACGAAGTGCAGAACTTGTGCAACGCCGCTGCTGACGGCGGACACTGTTGATGTCTGAATAACGACCGAAAGCCATGCGGTGGCCATCGGTCCACCATCTCGTGGCGTGAAAATGGTACGAACGGCGTACGCGGATGTATTCCAGCCCGTCACCTCGACTCGCGACCGGTCCGTCACGAGAACGGTGAGGCCACCGGACCAGGCCCCACCCATGACATTGATGGCCATCGCCACGGCGCCGCTAGAGAAGTTGAGCAGCGAGGCGATCTTGACGAGCAGGCGGCTTCCGTTGCTAACTTGAATCGACAAGCTGACGGGAAAAACACCGTCGAGCAGGGGGCCGCTGCTGCCGTTGCTGATGAATAGCGCGAGAGGATTCATGATGGAGGTGAATTGACCGCTGCTGACCATTGGACGTAGCACGACGCTTGAAAACGCCACCGCCTGCGTGCGCTCGGAAGGCACGACCGTATCTCCGCCGGCAATGAACGTCTCCACGGCGAGGACCGAATTCAACGCTAAGCGAATGCAAATCAATCCATCGGAGGCCGCCACAGCCGATGCCGACGTCGATGAAAAGTAGGAACCCAACCAGTAGGGCGTCAGCGTCGCCGTCTCAATCGTCGTTGCCGTGACATTTTTGGTGCCAAAATTGACCCCAAAAATCGACGATGCGAAGGACAAGGCGTACGATGTCACAAAGTTGGAGCGGACGAAAAGCACCGAGGCGTCGTCAACGTGAATGCTGGTCGAAAAAATGGTCACCCATTTTTGCACCACCCGACTAGGGTTCCAAACCGTCGCGTTGTCGACAAACTCTGAAAACAGACGGTCCAGAATCAATGCCGACGCATCGACGACCGTTAATTTGTACGGCATTTGCGAGTACAACCCGAGGGCCACTCCGGTTACCGATGACATGTTCGAGTTCATCACCACTACCGCCCCCGATCGAACCGTCGTTAAAGAGAGGCCGGACCGCTCGCCGATTCGCAGTCGGACGGGCCCACCGGTTGACGAACGCAAGAAGGCCAACACTTCCGGTGCACCCCGGTTGACGTTCATGGTCGACGGGGCATCGAGCTGACTGACAAAATCGATGTTCAGTTGTGACTGGTTGGTGATCGAGAAAACGGTTCCTCCAAACGCGTGCCGTAGCGAATTGACATGGAAAACAGGCGCGGCGAGGCGACTTTCGTCCGTGGAATGCGCTCGATTCCGTGCTATAATCCCGCTGCGGTCGACTCGTACGTACACAAGGAGTGGTGGCAAGTCGACGTAGCGGTATAACACGTCCGACGCGGCCGTCCCCGTCGGGGCCACGGAGACGGCCCCGGTCGTCACTGTGGTTCCGCAGCCGCCCAAATGGGCACGCCGGCATCTATCACCTGAGCCACGGCCGATCCATTTAGCGTCGGGCGACATGCCGTAACAGGAGGGAAGAGTCGAATCCCGGCGTCCTCCGCGAGCGGTGGATTGGCTGCGAACACGCCGTCTGGTGCCTTTAGGTCTCGACACCCAGGTGCGTCCAACGCAATGTGAATGCATCGCCAAAGGTTGGATGCCCATCCGCGCCGGCCGAGAGCGTGGTTGTTCACGACCGTCAGCAGGGATGTGGCAGTGACATTGAGCGTACTGCGAATCAAGCGGACATCAAGGCGGCTGCGGGCAAAGACACCATCTGGGCTCCAACGAATGGACGGAGCGCCCCGCTGCAGTGCCCAGGAATAGGCGGACATCAGAAAAGCGGCGTCGTCCACAGCAACCTGGGGAAACGGTCGAAGTGGATCCCACGAAATGCGGGTCGACCAACTGCCTTGGACGACATCACGTGCGGATTCCGTTGTCATACCACGTCGACGCTGTAGCAGCTGCCGAGATATCGCGCGAGTCAGGACGATGGTCGCGACATTCGGCACGACGACGAGACCAGGGTCCTGTTCCATAGTTGGAATGCGGTCGAACAGATCTTCCGGTAAAGGCATTTCAATCTCGTCTATGGGAGCAAAGAGCACGTTGCCGAAGGAGAGGACGGCCGTGGGGCGACTGGGAGGATACGCCGACCCCACTAAAGATGGGAGATCGGCGGCGGCCATGGGCAGCGGGGCGTGATCCACATCAAGCGTGCAATCGACCATGCGGTACGCGACCCGGTAAAACTGCGTCCACGGCCTCCCAGATACCGTGGCGATGGACCCACCATAAGTGGCTTTGGAGGGAGAGAGGATCGCGATGGACGCGTTGGTGACGGCGACCGCCACGTCGTAGATGAGAAATGGGGTACTCATGGCGTCAACGGACAAAAGCTGAATGAACGGAAGCGCGCTGGTCGAGAAGAACGACCGCACAGCCAGAGGGTCGGCCGTCCAGCTATCCCACGCGGCGACAGACGCCGCAGCCCCATCGCTCTTCGTCATCATTGCGGCCACGGCGAGGGGGTCGAATGCGACCGCGACACGGACGGTGTGCAAGTTGACGACAAAACGGGCAACACGCAGGGCTGCAGCCGCTCCCCCAACCACCGTGCCCATGCGAAACGCAGAAGGAAACGTGACGATGCTCTCCGCGTGGGTTAGAACGGTTAGCTCCGTCGCGTTGGTAGACATGACGAGAAACGCCATGTCGCCGTGACGAAAGACCAAGGCGCCAAACAGTATCGGATTCCGGTCGGCGATGGGCTGCACCAATGGCAATTTGGGGGACAGCGGCGACGTCGATGATGATGAAGCGGCGGCGGGGGGATACACGTCGCGGGTTTGAATGGCCGTCCGGGAGAAAACCACCACACGCGACCAACGCGCTGCCACGGACACATTCAATTTCACCCTGTCGCTCACGATCGCAAACCCCCCCTGCAAGGAGTCTAGCTCGAAAACGACGCCAAGCATGAGGACGACGACGTCCGGGAGCAAACCTAGCTTCGCGGGTCCCTGACGCAAGGCTGACGAAAGGGAGACGTCGATCGTGACGTCGTCTAATACCACCAAAGCCGAGGAATCGCGTCCCGTGTACCGCCACGCAATGAAGTGAAACTCAAACACGACACCCGTTGCGCGTACTCCGAGTCCCGGCATCCAGCGGCTCGAGCGTACCGCCCTTGAGAAACTCGCGCTTTGAGGGCCACCGCCATCGTCGAGGCGCAGTGTCGTGTTCCTGATATGGTACGTCCACCGTGTGCAGGCCGTCGCGGACAGAGCGTTCCGAAGTAACCCATCCGTCTGGTCACGGAACGCATCGTCGGTTGCGGCTGATCCGCCCTCGGGGATGCCCAGCGACTGCTGCCGATACGTGTCGTATGGATTGAGGCGCCCAGGTGTACTACCCCTGTCGTTGTCGCGCCCGTTGAACTGCTGTTGAACGGCGGCCGTGACCGTCGCCAAGTTGCTGTCGACGAGAAGGTCCCTCGGAGACACGACGTTTGCAGCTGTCGTTAGCGCCGTAAAATTGAAGCTGTGCCAGCCGACGACCGGGCGAGAGTCATTGCGTGGTTCGCTGAGCCAATACAGCCCATCTTCCTCCCGAGATAGAGGGATGGTCTCCCAACCAGTGCTGTCCACGAGTGACGTGAAGGACGTCGATCTGGGTCGTTGAGTCACCTGCAGCAGCCTTGAGCCAAAGTAGCAAGACACCGTGAGAGACGCATTGGCAGCCGCGGTGATCCGCAGCCTAGAACTTGTAGAAACGGACCCAATGAATGCCATGAGGCTCGGCGTAAACGTCGGCGGGTCTGCAACGATTCCGAGCGGAGAAACATCCAACGGAGAAATTTGGATCTTGACCGAACTATCCACAGCGACGAGAACGTGCAGCACGCCATTTGCGAACGTCGAGGCGATCATAGTCATCACCGCGATGGGGAATTCGTCGACAGGATCCGTCGTTTTCGGAAACCCCGCGTAGGCAGAAACGGCGACGAACACGGCACTCCCCCGAACCACCGCTTTACAACGTCGCGCAACACGAGCGACGAGAGGAGGAGGATGGAGCTCCGCTTCGTCGAGCAGCAACGAGGCAGAAGGAGGAGAAAGGTCAGCCGGTGCGATCTCGACCAACGAAGGTGCCGAAGGAGAAAACGGCAGCACGAACTGATTTCCAACGAACGTGTCCAGAGTGGGGACCCACACCGGGCTGAACACATCGGTGAGCACCCTCATGGGCACGTGGCGCTGTGATGTCACCGTGACGCGGCTGTTGTTTCCTACGGCGGAGCACGAAGACGTGCCGTGGCTCACCACGAGTTTGACGTAGCTCAATAGATGCAATGAGGCTAGGTTCGCCCCAGGTAGGTACCAGTAGGTCTGCGACACATCGACGTCGATGCTAGAGAGCGTGACGATCGCGTCCAGCTGCCCACCAACCATCGTGGCGTTGAGTAATGGGGACGTCGTCGGCGGCGGAACGGGAAGAGGAGGAGGAGAAGGATTGGCCCCCCAGAATGGCGTCGTGGTGGCATCGGCGATGGATTCTTCACACGTCGCATCATCAACCCCGCCGAGAGGTGCGCCCTCGTCGCCGTCCGCGGAAAGACCACCATTGTCGCGGTCAACATAATGATGCGGTGAATCCGTCGCGAAGGGTTCGCGGCTCATCGACATGGAAATGATGCCTGCCAACTCTATGGGAGGTACTATGCCTTCCCCGTTTTCACCGCCGCTGCCGGCGGCAACCGTCGTGTCCATCAGCCTCGGTCGGCTGCGTGATGCATTGGCGACGAGCCAAACGTAGTCGAGAAGGGAGCCATTCACGGAAAGTAGTTGACCTGCCTGAAGCAACGCCGCGTCCTCGGTAACTGCTCCTACCCTTGTTATTGTTGTTGGCGGCTGCAATGATGAAGGAAAGTTCCCCAGGGAACCCACCGTGAGCAGCGCGTTCGTTGCGTAGGAGACGTTACTCCCGCCCAATGGCGTGGTCAGCAGCACGGTCCCCCTTCCGGTAGGCGCCAAGAGGCCGCCATCCGGAGCCAGCCCAGGGCAGCTGGGCATGCGCATCAGAAACGGGGCTCGAAACGGGTAGCTGAAGGGGTAGAAGCCCGCGCTGGAGTTGACCCATGACATTACGGTAATCTGGGGCGGCTGCACTGGCGTCTCGATTTCGTCTGCCAGGATAGAAACCTGACTGCGGTGCAGTCGGAGAGTGACTTTGACCGGTGGTGATGTGCTCACCCGAGCGAACGAGAGGATCGTCAATTGTCGAGGTGCTTGCCGACCATTGGTGCTCCGCACCTCCAACTGCGTCCGCCGGAGCGACACCGCCAATGTGCTTTCCAGAAAGAGGGCAACGCGGCTCGTGCCCGTGCTTTTTGTGGTAATGGCGACGTTCAGGATCGGTTCGCGGGACACGGCGGCCTCAAGGGCGCAGAGTATGCACGCGTCGCCACCTGCAACCCTAACTTGGATGAGGGAACCCCGCGTCGCGACCATTTGCAATTGGCGGCCGCTTGCGAACAACGGCGTCCCCGCGAAGGAAGCCCCGCCAAGCAGCGCCATGAAGGCAGCCCCCGCTTGCGGCCACAGCTGCTGGCTGCGGTTGTAGGCATCCGAGTCCGTGGCCCGACGGGGTCGAACGGTCGCACCTTGGACTTCAGTGGACGCGTCCAAGATCACCGTCGCATTGGCTGCTCGGATGATGATGGTATCTCCGGCCTGGTGCCACACCATGGACATCCCGTCGGCGGCGGCGGCGGCATCCACCGGCAGGCGACCTCCGCTCCATTCGCCGCCCCCTATTAACTGAACGTCACTCAGGCTACCCGATCGCGCCGTATCCGTGACCACACCCGTGCAGACACGTTCCCCGGACCGGATGGAGAGCAACGAGGACGGGGAATTGGCCACCGTCCCTGGAAGTACGGCCCAATTACGCCAAGGCCGCAATCCGGAGATTCGTTCACGACCCGTTTTCACCGTCACGGAGGAATCGCTGAGGACGAGCACCACCGTCGACGTCGGAAATGAAACGGCCAGGAACCCATCATCCTCCCCACCCGTGGCCGTCGTCGAGGGCCGCACCACCTGCAACGCAGGGCTCGTTAGAAGCCAGTCGCTGCGACTGTCAGACCACCGCGACGCGCTCTTGACACTTTCGTTGGCCTGTGACATTTCATCCCCGAGACGCCGTGATAGTGTATCGAGCTGTGGAAGTATGGGCGAAGGGACCGACGACGCCATGCGCTGCAACGCCCACATTGCTATTGAATCGGCACTGCAGGCATCGTCCAACACCATGACGTGAGACCTAGCGCCACCGGAGATGCCCACTTGGCTGGAGCCGGACGCTACGATTTCGATCGCGGAGGCGTTCCATAGAGTCGCTCCGATGACGGTGAGGACAATCAATTCTTCCTGAAAACTGTCCCCACCGACAACGCGGATGGTCGATTGGGTTGAAACACTGACACGCAGAAACGTGGTGACACCCATATCGCGCAGAAGCCTCAAGGTCCGCATAAAAAAGGCCGTGCGACGAGCCGTCCGAGATTCCGCAAGCGAAGGCAGCATCATCATGCCTTCCACTGTCTCTGCGATATACGATCGGTCGGCCATCTCCGTTGCATTGACAGCGACCGCGTTGCGCTGCCACGGCGCGAGGGCGAGGGACGCGGCCATGGTCACCCCGATACAGGAGGCAACGATCACGTTCTCGATCGTCTGGTCGCCCATCACGCTAACGATCATGGCGGACTCTGACTCAACGGACAGCGTCACCGGTCCTCCCTGGAGATGGATGTGGCCACTCAAACTAAAGATCGTGACCGTGGCACCATCCACCACATCAGATTGAGGCAGCGAACGGGGCCCCAGCGTGGCGGACACGAGTGCATGGCTGGCGACCGTCATGGACACGCCACCGGGGCGGAAGAAAAGGGCAAGCCGTTGGCGGTTGACAGCGTCGTTCGTCGTCGTTGAGCTGTTGGTTTCCAAAAGCAACGAGGACCAAATTTCATCGCAAAACAAATTGGCGTCGAGGCCACGGTCGCCACCCGGTACCGTCGGCGCCTCAAAGCAACGCGCCCAGGACTCCTCGACAGAAGCATCTGCGACCGTAACGGTCGTCGGTAGAAGCGGAATCGACAATGGCTGTGCGATGACCAGCCGCGGAGTTTGATCGGGATCCACGTCGCCACGAAATGAAAAAGTGTCGTACGGGAAAATAGATACGTTGCCAAGCACGAAGTACCGCAGTTGAAACTTTCCTGGCGGTTGCACGACGGTGACAGCGATGTTGGCCACGCTGCCGGCGGTGACGTACATCTGCACGGTGTTGCCAACCGTTGACGGCTGACACGACATAGGGCAACCCGGCCGCACGTCTACCCTGGGAGACACGGCCGCGCACGTCGAGGATAGACTGTCTCCGAGGGGGACGAATCGCTCCACGTCGAAATAGTCCATGACACTCACATCCAAGTCGGTTCCGTTCACGGCGATACCTTCGTGCACCAACGCGTTGAAAGACGTGTCGGCGTACCGAACATCGATGCGCATCAGAGCCGCGACGCTAATGTTGGGAGGCGACGGGACAAAGCCAGATGCGTTCACGGTGACGTTGAGAGTACTGCCACTGGCAATGGCGATGGTGAGACGGACAGGCCTCGCTCCGGCGCTGGTTTGGATAAATTGCTTTATCCGGTCGATGCTTTGCACGACGTTCCCTGGCCTTCCAAATCGTCGATAAAACGGCTGTGTCACCGAATCCAAGCTGGACACGTTGCCCGGGAGGACAAACCATGCGCCAGAGGAGGACTCCAACGGTCTAGGACCGACAAGTTTCGACCCGCTGACCGATGCGACGACGGCGACAGGCTGCCCAGTATGAACCATTAGCTCGCTGCGATTGGCCACAAAAATGGAAAATCGACTGACGTTGACGACGTGCGACGATTGTAACGCGAACACTTCCGTTCGTGAAAGAGCGGCAAGGGACCCAGGCGTTTCAATCACGACGCGGCTATCTTGAAGCACGAAAAATCGAATCGCGCCGACGGCGAAGCTGGCGCCTGCGAGGGAACAATACCTGGTTGGTGCGTCGAAAACATACATTGACAGACGGCTCCCTCCTCGAACAAAGCTGCCCAGGTCGGTCGTGGCATAAATGGCCTCGTCTAGCGTGGGTTCGCGGCCGAGCAACTTGCCTCCCTCCTGTCGCGTCGTTTCATTCCCAATAGACGAGGTGAACCAACTGTTACGGTACACCGAGAAGAGGAAGGCTACAGGACCATTGTAGCTCGGCACGATGGGCACCGTGACACTGACGATACTGAAAGCCGCCACGTCGAAGAGGAAACGGCCTCGCCTCGTGACGTTCGACATCACCAACGCGGAGACGGACGCCGCGGTCATGCTCCACGTGGACGACTCGCTGAGACTCACCATGATATCCCGGGGCTGGTCTTGACGAGCCGCTGACGAGCGTGTGTTCTGTAGCTCCACGAAGGCGATCTTGCCGACTGGCGCGCTCAAGATGATACGCGAGGACCGTGCCACTGAAACCAGAATATCCGACGTGCCACCAACATTGAACGTGATCACCCAAACGTTCCCGGCGGTCGACGTGAAGCTCACGTCGCTGTTGTCTTCGACCGTCAGCTGCGTACCGCGGCGGACGTCCTCTGAGAACTGCACATTCACGTCGGCGTGTAGTATACGGGCGGTGTCGATGGATTGCACGTAGAGGGCGGATCGTGACCGCAGCTCGACCACCATCGGCGACGAAATGAGTTGATAGGCAGAAATGAGCTGCGCCATGTGCACAGAATTGGCTGCGATCACATTGATCGTTGAATTAATGAGGGTGATGTTGACGCCGAGCAGGTTCACGGTCATGTTTGCCCAGGGTAGCTGCACTACCCACATCCGCACCAGCGATGAGGGACAGTCGACAAGGATCGTGGTGTTGATCAAAACGACAACAAGGCCGATACTGGGATTGGGCGGGGCGGGTCGGTCAACAGGTAGTCCTACTAGAGGGAGCCTGACCATGATCGGGAAAAACTCGCAGGCCGCTGACGCTGACGTGGACGAAATGCTGAACCAAGAGTTTCTAATTTCAACGGTGTACAACGTAGGCTCGAAAGGCTGCCCATTGCCTTCCAAATCATGGATGACGCCGATCCAGCGTAGTGAAAGAGACGAATCCGCAATCACCGCTGCGTTGTATATTGTATGGCTGGCGTAATTGAGCTGCAGAGTGTCGATGCCACTTACCGCGGGTGAGAGCACTCGCTCCAACGCAATCGAAGGTTCGCTGCTCGCCGTGATGGTGTGAACCGTCGCGACCGAGCCATCGAAGGAGCAGTCCGTGTAACTCCCCGACGACCCGCACCGCGGCGCCCCGTGAGCGAAGAACCACAGCGTTTGTCGGTGGCGAAACCGCCTTGACCGGATCCAGAAAAAGGCGGGGGAAAACCCCAAAGCGGAATTCGAGGAAAGTCTGTCACGGTACGCTGACGCATCAGCCGGCTGGATGCGTCCTTTCCATTTCTGGATGCTTCCGTACCGGGTCACCACGACTCGACTCGGCTCCCTGGAGGGGAAACCTCCTCCTCCTCCTCTTGGCAGCATCATTGCCAGCGATACGACCACCGTGAGGGTAAACGTGATCGACGCTCGGATGGATGGGCGAGAGGACCTCGAGGGGGTCCTAGAACAACAAGATGCCATTTCTAAAATGCAATTCACAAAGGAACAAACCCCCACTTGTGTGCTGTCTTGAAAAGGAAAATCGCGGGCTTGCCGTAGAAGGGGAAGGGGACAGAGCGATCTGTCGTGGGACTGGAAACAACAACAACAACGTGCGTGAAAAGAAACAAAAACAGCCAATTTGCCTTTTTCTCGGGAAAGGAACGCATCGCCAAATGTGACCCGCCCGTGCCGCGAGGAAGGCAAACAACAACTACGTTCTATCGGTGTAAAACGGCGTCGTGGCGGCTGTTGCGGCGGAGCGCTTCAGTGGTCTTGCCGCCGATGGCAGCGATCGGTGAGCAATTGGGGATGAAAAGAACCGCTGTGCGACCACGATGTCCCTCGTCTCAGGAGGCACCGAGGAGGCTTCCTGCAGTAGTTTCACAGATGTCGTCGGACGTTGTGTAGTCGGTTCGGACGACCGCCGTCGGGCCACGTGCGGGTCGCCGCTCGTCGGAAAAGCAGGCGGTTGAAGAAAACGGGAAGGGTCCGCGCTCGTTGCCCGCCGCGAGGGAGTTACAACGTGGACGCGTCCGACGACGCGATAGCGCTCGGGAGTGCTCACGCCGCCGGCGATGAGGTCGGTGGGACCTGTGCTGTGGCCGGCGCCATACCATCGCGCGTGGGGCGTATGGCGGTCCATCGCCGCGGCGGTCATCGCTTGATACATCGGCAACGACGTCGTGGTGGACGTTTCTGAGCCTCCCAGAAACGCGGATGGCGAGGGCCGAAACAAGGGGAATGAGTGTCGCGCGGCGGAAGCGAAGTCCTCCTCGGCAGCGCCATTTCTCGCAGCTATCCATGACGCTTCACCCAACAACACGGAGTGTGTTTTCATCTCCTCATCCACGACGTCTGGCGGAGGTGGTTGCGACTCAGAAGTCACCACGCCGCCTGCCATCCTCTCTGCGACTGGCAGCAGAAGACGACGCTCGTCGTCCTGAGAGATCTCGTCCAGTTCGTCGTCCAGTGGAGGTGGCGGGGAATCCCAATCTTCGGTCAATGGTGAGTTCACCTGCCGTCTTGTCGCTGTTGATGCCAAGTGATGCCGTGCGGAGGGCGGAGGGGTCACCCCTTCGGGCCCGGTGCGAGGACGACGAAGCGGCGGGGGGGCCTCCTCCTCGGCGGTGGTACGGCGACGTGCGGAAGGCGGCAGCGTAGGTGCGATCGACACCCGCGCCTTGATGGACGTATGGCCGTCGTCGGCAGAAGTGTTACCGAGGCGACCTCCTCGTGGCAGAAAGGAGCTGCTGCCCCGTGTGTTGTCCACCGCAGAAAGAATTGTCGCCTCTTGTTTCTCTTCATCACAGCATTTATGGCTGATCCATTGCGACGTGAGCAACGCCACGATGGCCGCCGCGTTCGAACCCATTTTAGCGAGGGCAAAGGACACGGAGACGTGCGACAGCAATGATTGCAGCAAAACGTGCTTCCAGCTCGTCGTGTACCCAGTGCTGATCATGCGCGATGGAGAGGGACGAGGAGGACTCCCAGAGGGAGGGGGGTCCCTCCCCGTCGCCGTTGGAGAGCCACACAAGGCGGTGAAAATGCCACGAGCAAGCCGTCGCAGGAGGCCATCATCGGGACGACGATGCGCTTCTTTCCGACTCGATTCGTTGATGTCGGTGGCAGCAGAGGCGTCGCCACCTCCTTCTCGCCCACCTCCTCCTTCTCCATCGGCATCATCAAGGAAGTGATGCGCGGCACCTTCGTCTTCCGTTGACGCGGAAACCGCTTCCATCGCGAGCTGCACCCTTGCATGCGAGCCAAGCCACGTTTCCGTGTAGGATCCCAGGTCGTAAGTCTGGGTGGTCGAGTGGTTGTGATCCGCGTGAGAATCTCCAATCGTGGGGGGCAAGACCAGGGAAAGGAGGGCATCCGAGATGTACAGCCACATGCCGGGACACGACATGGCACTCTGCCCTCGCACGCGTTGCAGAACCTCCAACACCGCACGTTCGAGCGCCTCGCCGGTCCAAGGAAGCAGCGCTGCGGGTTCAATGATTGCTGGCTGCCGGGCAGTGCCCACCCCTTCGCACTTCTCGAGCCGCTGCCGCTGCGATGCGGTGTGGGTCATGGAGGTCGCCGTCTCATCTCCTGGCAGGTCGCCTGCTACCGCCGCGGGGAGGGTTGGATGGAGCGATGGGTCAATAAGCCGCAACAAGCGCCGTCGAACGGACGCTTCTGACAGCGCTATGGACCGCCCTTCATCGCCGCAGGTGCTCTCTTGCCCTGGGTGCCCCTCACCGCCGCACGATGAGGCCTTCAAGTCACTATCAACGGGGGGGTCGGAAGAGGTCGCGACGAGCGGTGACGACGACGAGGGGGACGACGATGAGATGGGGGGGAGTTCATCATCGTCGCTAACCCCTCCTTTTCCAACGGACGCGCAAGCGTCGCCCAGGAGCCGGTGAAGGCACTCAACCGTCGCTTGCCTCGCTGTGTGTTTTGCGCCACGGCGGCACGCGGCCATCCAGCGCGGTGACGACAATAGCCAGGTGCACCAGCCATCGCGAGCGCTGGCGTCGTCTTCGTCGTCCTCACCGGGCCTGATGACCCCGGCGACCTCCGCGGCGTCACTACTCATATTTCTCGGCAGCTTGGATCCTGCATCCTCCACTGAGGACGTCGGCCCGCTACCAGTGAGTTTCGATGTTCCGAACCGCCACACACCGCGACGGAACGACTGAGGACCCTCGTGGAGGCCCCGTGACGGTAGGCACTCATCGTTCTTGTCGTTCTCCAGCCCAGCATCCCGGGGACGCTCCAGATAGATGGCGCCGCTTCCTAGGGCACGCTCGACCACCCCTCGTTGGCTACGTTCTCCCCTCGGGGCAGTCGCCTGTTCACTGGAGGAGGCAAGCGCCCAGGCAACGGCGCGTCGCGCGGCGGCTGCGATAAACTCGATGAACGCTTCCCTTTCGAACGCCACAATCAGATCGCGATCGCTCCGCTCGCGAGCGGCGAGCTGGCGACGTTGCTCGGCGCGGATGATCGTTCGTTCCACGGCAAGGAGTGCCGGGCACACGACGGAGACAAAACGCTTTTTCGCGTCGCGGATGAATAAATCCTTCAGTTGGTGGTGGTCCGGTGCGTCGGTTGGTGGCGCCACCACGTGGTGGTGTGGCGATGGCACGGCGCATGCTCCAGCAGCGACGGGTGCCGCATCGACGGGGTCCCCCACCCCCGTGACCATGGAGCGCTGCGAGGCGGCTGCTGATGTTGTGGTAGAGGACGATTCAGACAGCAATAGGGCGTTGTCATCGATCGCCTTTTCAGTGACCGGCGCGGGAACGCCGCAGTGCGATCCCGGATCAGAAATCGCGACAAGGAACGTCGGTATGGGCTTGAGAGATGCCTGGCTCCCCGTTGTGGATTCCACCTCAATTTGCGTTGCTGCTGGTCTATGCCCGTTGACTCCTCGCCGCTTCTTGCAACGATCGACGTTCTTCCTGCCACCATCAGCGTCCTTGTCGTCGTCGTCATCATCATCGCCTCTTTGCGCTTGAATGACTGATACGTCCACCATGCTTGCTGACGTAGCAGTGAGGTCTGCTTCCGAGGTCACGAGGAGGCGTCGAAGAAACTCATGGTCGTACAGGACCGCGAGCAGCAGTCGAGCCATGGCCAGCGACGACTGACCTTCCATCGGAGACTCGTCGTCGAATTCATTGTCGGACGAACCCTTCTGACGTCGTCGCTGCCGTCGTCGGTTTTTCGCTTTCCCACGGGACTCAACGACGCAGCGGTCAACCGATCCGCTGGAATTCGCCGAGGACAACATGATGCCCTCCTCTGGGGCGGCGGCATTCGAGAGACCAAGGGCGGCGGACCAGTCCAGGCTGGCAATAGCGGAGACACCTCCTGCTCTGGGGGTTCCCGGTTGCGAAATGGGCGGCGTCGTCGTCGTGGCTATGGCGGCTCCCCTCAACGATAGTTGCAACGCCGTCGTATTTGTGGAAGAGGCGACCGCTTCCGTTCCGTGCGAGGGCCGGCGGGGCGACGACGAGCTCTTCCGGGAGGCGGCACCGGACTCCTCCTTGTTGACCATACGGCGGCGGCTCCTTGACACCTCCCCCGGCGGTGGCACACGTGCCGCTGTCGATAAATGGCAACCATGCTCCTCGCGATGGTGCCTTTCATGCTGCGCGGCCCACATCTCCCTGGCGAGCAAGGTGTCCTCAACTTTACAAACGCGCTGCCCGATTTGAAAAACCGCATCGGGGTTCACATACGCCACGTGCCGTCGCAGTTCGTGCAGCTCGCGGCGCAAGTCGGCGACGGTGGATTGAAGTTCGGCCAGCTGAGCCAGCACGGCATCAGGGCACTCCCCCGACAATGCCCGCCGGCGGATGATACCCTCTTGCGTGCGAATGAATGAGGCGTGCGTCGCTGCCATCCTCCTCAAAAAAGGGTGGGGTATGCAAAGAAAAAGCCCTTCCTCCCTAGAAAATGCGACTGGTTTGTTGCCCCCCTTTTTTTTTCTGCGAGAGCTCAAAATCCCTACTCCCCTCGGGGGGAAAAGAAATTCGTTTAAAAATGATTCCCCGACTCTTTTTTTCATTTTATCGACGGTTGACGAATGAGCGGAAATCGAAAGTGCTTTTTCATTGGCATTGAACATCATACACTTTTTCAGCTATAACTGTTGAGAAGTTGAAAAGGCACCCTGCTGTGCTGTGGGATGAAAGAGAGGGTGACGGAAAGGCGTTTCTGCGTCACCGGTGGTACACCATGGGGGATCCGCCGCCTCTGCCTCTGGCATCTTTGAGCTGCTGATTTTGCGCGACGGCGGCGTCAAGCTTTCGCAGCACCGGCTCTTCGATTAGGGTATCGCTAGCGTTGACGGACACCAAATCTGGCCGTGATCTCAATAGGCCCAGGAGAACCACAGCGGCTCCAAGCGAGATGGGGTTACCGCTTACGTCTAGACATGTCAAGTTCGCGGCGGAAGAAACACCGCTAAGGTCACCTGAAGAGGCCGTCGCGACTGGCGGCGGGGAGGCTACGGCCGGGCAGCTGTTGCTCGCGACTGCTGCCAAACCGCGCGAGGGTGATACCACGCCGGCGGCCGATGATGGCGACTGCGGCTTCTCGCTCGAAAAAACTGCCGCCTTCTGTGCTCGAACTGCCGCCCGCTGTTCAGCGACAACTGCTTGCTGCGTTCTCACCGGAATAAGCGCAAAGTCCACAATCCACTCGATCGCTGAGTTTTTGAGGCCGTTAGCGGGCAGGCGGAGTGTTTGCAAGGCCGGGCAGTGCCTGGCGACCTCCAAGACAGGGAGCACCCCCTTGTCGCCAATATAGTTGCCCGAGAGGTCGATGATGGTAATCGCGTTCGTGTCCTGCGGGCACGCGTATTTAAAAAAGCTCAGCACCCCTGAGTTCGGCTTTAAATCGAACGCGTTGGCGTAGTAGAGATAAATCGTCGACGGGTCGCGCCGATACTGCGGGTCGAGAGGGCACGGCAGCGCGGCAATTTGATCGCGCAGATGGTTGACCGGTGGGCGGAGTCCGACGCGTCGGCCAGGCGCTACTAAGTTCGCGGGGGACATCCGAGGAGCATCAAGGCCCTCGCTTTGACAAACAAACGAAAGCAAGGTGAGGCCTGTGAAGGCTCGGGTGTCGCCATCCTCCTCTGCCAGTCGGAACACCATGCCGAGACTGCGGCCAGGCGAAGCGGTCACTGGCTTCGCCATCGCCTTCGGGGAATCTGTTTACAAAAAAAAACTTTTCGCGCTCTTCGCAAACTGCCATCGAACTCACAAAACAGATCCATACGGCCTCGATTGATTTTCGGTCGAGGATGAACTCCCAAGCCGGACCTTGAAGAGCGTCAAGGGCGACCGGCAAACCGGAGGGGAAATCCACCGAAGGGTCCGCAACGGCGGACTTTGGTGCATTTCGGGGCCCCCTTCCCCCCACGATCTTCCCTAGAAACAAAAAAATCGCGAGAGAGAAGGTATGTGTGTGATCGACGGGATGAAACTTGTGTGTGGTTTTCGGGGTTTAACAGTGGAAAAAAAGAACTAGAGGAACCGTCAACGTGTGGCAATGAGGAGGAGTGGAATAGGAGGCAGTCCGGCTTTGACCAACGGTGAGTGAAGGCGATCAAATTGTTTTTGAAGTTGCAGCTGTGTTCCGGGGAAGAAGATTTAAAGAAGCCGTTCCATCGCAGGGCTCCGAATGGTCAGCGCAGTTCCTCTGACTTTGCCCTATGATCTCTCAGCCTTCCTTCCTTCCTTTCGTTCCCCTTGCCACAGCAGCAAAGCTTTCCCTCGGCCGAAAAAACAAACCTCCCACGTTTTCTCCACGAAGCCGATTTCCCCCCATATTGCTGTGGTCGACCTGTTTCCTTATTTTTTCGGCTGACGACGACACGACGTTTGATTATTCAATCCTTTCCGCACTCTCCCCCCCGTTGCCAGGATGCTGAAAAAACGTCGCTCTTTCTTTTTTTACTTCTTCGCGGCGGGCTTAGCGCCACCCTTGCCTCCGGCGCTGCTCGACCTTCGGACGCCTTCAATTTCGACCTTGGGGTCGAGTGCCACGCAAGCCGTGACGACACCTGCACCCACAGTGATTTTGCCTTCTCGGATCGCGAACTTGAGACCGATGTCAATCGGCATGGGGTAGGCTAACGTGACGAGCACTTCGCGATTGTCACCCGGCATGCACATCTGCTTCTTCTCGAATTCCTTCAGCTCCGTTTCTTTTGTGGCCGTCTTTTCCTTATCTTTGCCGTACTTTTTCTCGAGCGACTCCGCCATGGCGACGCACTCCGGGAAATTAATGTCCCCGGTGATGTCGGCACAACGGAAGTAAAGCTGCGGCCGATAGTGAGGGTGGAAGGCCGTGTGCCTGCCGCCTTCTTCCTTGGTGAGGACATAGACGTTCGCCTTGATCTTGTTAAAGAGTTTGGTGGAGTTTGGCGCGGCCAGAATCATACCGCGTTCGACGGTGGTCTTCGACATGTTGCGTGTCTCTCCCGTCCCCGCGAGGCTGACACCCACGGAATCGCCGGGCTCACCTTGATCCAAGAGCTTCTTGTACATTTCCACGGCCTGGATCTTCACGGTCATCTTCGAGGACGAGAGGCCGACGACTTCGCCGTCGGAGCCCGGTTTCACGAGTCCCTGTTCGATGCGGCCCGTAACGATGCACCGCTTCGGCTCCGACCCTTCGACGTCGTAGACATGCTCGATCGGCAGCAGGAACGGCTTGTCGGTGGCGCGAGGGGGCATCGGGATGAACTCATCGCACGCCTTGACGAGATCCAGTACGCGCTGCTCATAGACAGGGTCGCCTTCTAGGGCCTTCGTGGCACTGCCCTGGATAAACGGCACCTTGTTGGGGTCGAACTTGTACTTGGTGAAAAGCTCAACCATTTCCAACTGCACAATTTCGATGAGTTCCTTGTCGTCCACCATGTCGCACTTGTTCAAGAAGCAGACCAGCGCGGGGAGGCCAATTTGGCTCGCGAGTAGTAGATGCTCTCGAGTCTGTGGCATCGGACCGTCGTTCGCGGCGACGACTAGAATCGCGCCGTCCATTTGCGCGGCGCCGGTGATCATGTTCTTGATGAAATCCATGTGTCCTGGGCAGTCAATGTGACCGTAGTGACGTGTCTCCGATTCGTACTCAACGTGCGTCGCGTTGATGGTGATCTTTCGTGCCTTTTCCTCCGGGCTGCTGTCAATGTCGAAGTAGCCCTTCGCTTGCGCTTGACCTTTCTTGGCCAGGATAGTCGTGATAGCCGCGGTCAAGGTGGTCTTGCCGTGATCGACGTGGCCGAGGGTCCCGATGATGAGATGCGGCTTCGTTCGTTTGAATGCTTCCTTCTTCGCCGGCGCCGCTTTTGGGTCGCGTAGCATTGCGGTGGGATGCACGGCGGCGAATCGTCGTAGCGCGTTGCGCAACATGCTGGAGGAGGTCAAAGGTGAGATGTGGGGTGGGGTGGGGTGGGGGGAATGGCTGCGTTGGGTTGCTTGAAGGCCCCTACGTCAGTACAAGGGTGGCGGTGTATGTGACGCTCCGCATCTCGTTCATTTTGCTTTTGTCGACGCGCGATTCGATCGAGCACGCTTGAGCCGTCGCCCGTCGTTACCCTCTCCCGTAGCGATCAATCAAAGAAAACATCCATCGCCTGCCACATGGCTGCCGTTTCGGCCGCATGCCGCGCATCGTTGCTAAGGAAGTCGACCGCCCACATGGAGAGGCCCAGAATGCCAATGGCGCGCGCGACGGCGTACTTCTCGCGCAACACCGCAGGTGGGTCAAACCACACCTGGTGCACCACGGCTTCCGACGTGTCTCGTTTGTGCTCCACGTAGTTGAAGGTGGCATAGCCACCGGTGACGTTCATGAGCACCGGGGTCATGGCGTTGATCGATTGCGCTAGATCGTTCAACCGCGGCAGTGGCAGCTGACTTCCCGCCGCGTCGCTGCAATTCACTCCGCGAAATGGGACGCTGGCAATGGGGCAAACGGTGGCCGTGGGGCTCACGCCGCTGCCAATGCAGGTATAGTCGTAGCCATACCACGGCACGCCAAGGACCAACTTTTTTCTTGCCGCGCCCCCATGACCTCCGCGAACCAGCGCGATGAATTCGTTGATGCCTGTCACTTCGGTGTTGATAGGCGCGTTGGGGCCCGCGATGCAAGGATGTGGAGGAAACACCTGTGACCTCGTGTCGTAGTCCATGATCACGACGAAGTCGCATACTTCCATGATGCGACTGTAGTTGTAGTTTCGACCATCCACACCGCCAGGGCGCCAGGCCACATCAAACGTTAACTGAAATAAGGGTGATGCGGTGGTCAAGGCGGTACGCAAGTCCTGGAGGAGCACCCCGAGGTTGTGCTCTTGTTCGGAACCTGCCGCGATCGGATTTTCAATGTCCACGTTGACGCCATCCGTGAAAGTGCCAACCACTTGCGCCACCGTTTGAGAAACCCATCCCTCACGTGCGGAAGCGTTGTTAAGCTGCGACGCGCTGAAGCCCACGCCCCAAACGACGCGAACGCCCTGACTGTGAGCGAAGCACAGCATGTCATTGTCCAGGTCGCCGCCAAACAGAGCGATCGTCGTGAGATGCGTCCAGTTGTAGTGACGCCAGTTGGAAGGTTCGACTTGAAACGCGAACAATTCGTGCGCGCGCCGTCGTGCGACGGGAAGGCAGTGCGAGACGTTTGCGCACGGACATCCGACATCGCCAGAGCCGGTGGTGGTGTCGCGAAACGTCGATGAACGCATCAGCGGGGGACGAATGCCGAACTGCAGACCCCCGTGAGGTATAAAGGACGTGACATGTGCCGTGGTGCGAGCCACTGCTTCCACGACACGACAGCAGACAAGTGAAAAACAGAGCAAACCGACGAGGCGGTGAACGTACGACATTGTTGGAACAAAGAGCGAGCGCTCGATGAGTGCACAGTGTGTCGATACTGTGTGGCGTGTCACCCACAGCATACATAGGTGACAAAAAATATCAATGTCCAATCCATCATCATGTCCGACGCAGAAAGCGAACATTCATTGAATGGTTGAATTTCAACCGCACAGGATCACACGACGAACGAGCGCACGGTGAATACATATGTTCTCGATTAAACAAGGATTTCCGTTCCACCGTGAAGTGGCCCGACGAGTACTCACTGCACTTCTTCGCCGGCGGCGAGCAGCACGAACAGCAGGAGCAGCAGCCACCCATGTTGAGGTTATCTTGAGGAAGTGCAGCGAGAGACTGCGTCCGTTAGAGGTGAGATGGGCATCAGACAAGTACGTATGCCGAACAGTGCGCGTGTCAACGTCTTACGCACCAAGGCGATTCGTACTGCGCACCCATTTCGGGGCGGGCATAGTTCGCA
>ERZ1292630.480-Hain-H41-02um-R3-480-length-42048-cov-9_pt1 | contig 42048 bp, 34 predicted proteins | sample MGYA00564408_ERZ1292630 | MGnify/ENA primary metagenome ERZ1292630 (study PRJEB36523, sample SAMEA6512641) | groundwater metagenome | collected 2019-01-08 | study: AquaDiva: Metagenomics assemblies of 32 groundwater samples
TAAAAGAGCAGGCACTACGGCCTTAATTACTTTATATAATATTTTTTTATTCATACGTCTTGTTAGTGGTCTGAGCAGATATTTCCAATGCAATAAGGCTGTAAACTTTTTGGCGTAAACATCTATGACCAATTCACCGCCCGGCTTGACATGTTGAGCCAAACACCTGAACGCCCTTTCCGGGTTGGGAGTGTGCTGCAAAACTCCTAAGCATATGACCCTATCGAAAGAATTCCTTTCAAGCGGAATATCATAAATATCGCCTCGAAAAAGGTAGAGTTTAGGGGAATATCCGTTGTTCATCCTGTTAACATCAACTGCAGATGAATAATCAAAGGAAATAACTTCGGCGCCTGTTGAAAGCAGTACTTCAGTGAAACGTCCCGCACCCGATCCTGCTTCTAAAATGGTCAGCCCTTCCATTCTTTTCGGCCAGTTGGTCACTGCAAAAAAACGGTTCCTTGTTATCGGAAGTCCTGTAAAGCTGTCGAGTTGTGTCTTCCTATGGGTATTCCATTGATAGCTAAAAGACTCAACATAGCTATTTCCGGATACAAACCTCGGCACGCCATTTTCAATTGGATATCTCGAATCACATTTTGTGCATCGCAAGAATGCTTCAACGGCATTATCCTCGAACAAAGAGACATTACACTTTGTGCATTTGTAATATTTATGCTCAATCATAACAATATCATCTGTTAATCCCCTCCCGCTGCCGGTAAAACTTTGCCGCTCCCAAGCTTAATCCCATGACAAACCATAAAAAGGGAATAACAATGAGGCTTTGGGTCAGCCTATAAATTAACATTGATATTAAGGTAAGAAACAGAAGCACATTTATAATATCGCCATCTCTATCGCGCATTACCACTTTAAACTGTTCGACAATAACGAAAACAACAATACCAACCAATGAAATCAATCCGAATATGCCAACATTAAAAAATTCCGTAAGAAAAAAAACGTGCGAATCAGTGAGGCTTTTGTTCGCCTCCTCCCCATATGTATTATCACGATGCATAGCGTGATATTCGTGGCTCCCCGGATCAATGTTCCTGTCATGCTCATTTGCAATTTCCGGCAGAATTTTCTGTGACGTTCCTGCTCCCCACCCAAACCAGAAGTGAGATAACGAACTCTTCCATGATAGAATTATAGCTTTCTTTCGAATCGCAATCGCGTTAAAACCTGTGCCCGAAGTAACGTCTAACCTTTCAATCAGCGACAGGGAGCCTATCTGTGTGAGAAAATAATTCGATTTGAAATTTGGTATTATTTTGAAATTTAATATCATTACTGATAGAAATACAATCACACAAGCTGACATAAAAATCCTTTTCCCTTTTATAAGTGCTGTGGCGCTAAGCAGAAAGAAGAATACAGCTAATATGAGTCCCTTAGTAATACTTACAGCAATCGCAGAAAACCAAAATATCAAAATAGGAGCAATTAGCAGCTTCAGAAGTTTTTTCTCACGTAGTTTAAAAAGAACAAAGAAAACTGCACCAACGGAATATAGCAAAATATCCCCGAAGTATATTGCATCGCCGCCCATACTTATCGTTCCAACTATTTTCCCTCCCCTTGCCCCCAATCGTCCGACAGCCGAGCTTATAAAATAATAATCAATAATAGCTAATATGCTAATCAGTATGGATAAAACACCTGTAGCGGCCAGTGCATACTCAACTGCCCTTTTATCAGAAGCTATCCTTGATGTTACAACCATAACCAAAAGAAGTGATACAATAATGATTCCTTGCTTCAGAGATTCTAAAGGAAATGTAGAATTAAAAAGTGAGGCAAACTGTGCCAAGCCATAGAAAAAAACACATGAATAAAAAAATTTTTCTTTGTGAGCAGCAAACATTTTCACTCTGCTGGAATTTAGAGCCAAGGCAAACAGTAATACCCCGAAGGTTATCATTGTAGGTTTCAATTCAAATCTCGGAATTGAGATGATATTCCATTCTATCCCATTGAACGGCAATGAAAGTGCAAATAAAACAAGACATCCCATAATCAGTTTGTATCTGCGCGGCGCGGCGGAAGTAGCGGAATGCATGGTATATCCTCTCACCGACCTGCCCTCATTTGTTGTGCCAATCATAATTTGAGTATCTCAACACCCACTCCCTCTTCAAGCCTTATGAATTCAGGGGGTGTCAAAGTAAATTCGCTCATATAAATAATAGCTGTCTTCAAACTTAACTAATTTCCAATTTTTTTTATCTTTTTCAACAATGTCAAATTTTTCCTGGGTTAAGTAAGCAGGACTTTCATTTTTGAGACCGTTATTTGTTTTATCAAAAAAAACATAATCAGCCTTAATATTGCCGTCAATGCTCTCTAATTGAGGATATATCATAGCAGCTTTTTTCTTGAATAACTTTGAATGAAGAAATTGCTGCGTTGAAACAATAGCCGAGTCAGGAATGAGTTTCTCAAATTCCTCGGCTTTGCGATGGTGGTCAGTAATTTTATATACAGAGTAATGGAAATCCTGCGTTTTAAAGGGCGCAGTCTTTAAACTCCTGACCCAGAATTGTAATGAAAGGGGCGAAGGCCCGAAGAAAACGTTCGTAACTATAATCCCCGACAGCACCATCGCCATTGCCTTGGAATTAATACCGTCACTCTCTCTAGTACTCCATTTATCCGTCCAAAACTTCAATATTTTTAAAAAATTTTGCCATCCCTTTATAAGAGCATAAAAAATAAAAGGTACGCTTTGCGATAAATAATATAACATGTAAGAGCTGTGTGTAGGCGATTCGCTCAATAACCCAACACCCAAATTTGCAAGAGTGCTCATTAAAACTGCCGGCGCTAAAAAGGGAATAAATAGCAAAGGGAAAAAAAGCATAAATATATTTGCCAGTTTGATTGGCTGAATAACCGCTATTATCACCCGCCCGGGATGCTCTACAATATTAATGATAATTTCGCTAAAAGTGCTGCCGAATCTACTGAAGGAACCCGCCGCAACATGACTATAATCCGCTGTTGTTCTCAATGCCGGCATAATGCCTTGAGTTATAACAACAAATGCTCCTAATCCAATAAGTACTGTTACTACTCCAAATCGCCTTTCTTTTTCAATTAGCAACAAATATAACCCAAACATCATAATCGTAAGGCCAACCTCTTCCCTTATCAGCGTTGCCAAAAATACAAAAAGAAAATATAATTTCATGGACCTTTTTTCCCAAAAGTATAACATCCATAAAATAACAGGAATACTAAATCTCAACATTCCAAATTCATACAAAACTGTATACTGGAAGGTTGGATACCAAAGCAATAGAGCACTTATGACTAACGCAAACTGTTTATCTTTATTGATATGTAAAGCAAGTTTATAAAGAGGTATGATTGCGGATAGCATGAGAAGATAATTAACGATGATTATTGTTTCACCATAAGGCCATAGTTTAAACGGTAGAGCTAAAAGGTATAACAACGGCACAAAATGCACGGATAGATAATTCATCATCCCCGGGACTAAAAGCTCCTGGTTTAAGCTTAAAGGGTTCCCGCTTGTCGAAATATTATGGAGAACTTGTAACCAATGGGAAAAATCAACATAAAAATGCAAACTGCTATACTTGAGATATTGAGCAATTGGCATATACACAGATGACCCTATCATTAAATATATCAACCATGAAGATATCCGAAGATTTCTCAGGAGAGAAATACGAAAAACAATAGTACTGACAGCTATAGCAGTAAATACTCCAATCGCATAAAAAACAAATAATCCTTTATTCATAATTTGAAATATTCGGGGACTGCCTCAAAAACTGCTGTGAATGCTCCTAAAATTACGAGCTAAACTGTTTCTTTAAAACATACTGACTGAGCAGATAAGCTCCTCTCAAAGCAATCAGAGGATTCCTTACCATTTTTAGATAAGACCATATTATCCTAGGGCGAAAAAAGAATTTGCGCATAGCCCTTTTCTCTCCATCATGAGTTTTCCAGATATGCAAGGACATCTAATCATGACCTTTATCGCAACAATTCCTCTTGTTGAACCTGGCTATCCTCAACTGTCAGATGATGCTGAGACAAAAGTTCCATCAGAGCCAAACGGTCCATCACATTATTCTCGGAACTGTATTCTCTATCCAATGCAGGAACCACCTTATCCTCGTGCCACAGTTCTGGCAAAATGGGTAGGATAGCGTAGTACTTTCCACGGTCTACCGTTCGATGGCACTCTTCTTCGGAAACCAGAATTTCATGCGTTTTCTCACCAGGACGAATGCCAGTGAGCACAGTTTGGATTGGGCGGCCACCGATTAGAACATTTACGATATCTGTTACTTTAGCTGATGGTATGCGAGGTATATAAGTTTCGCCTCGACGGGCCTCAAGTATGGCATCAAAAATTGTAACCACCGCCTCATTCAGACTAATCAGGAAACGAGTCATTTCTGGCGTTGTAATCGTCACTGGTCCACCTCTTCTAACCTGATCTATAAAGAGCGGGATAACCGAACCACGCGAGGCCAGGACATTGCCGTAACGTACACAGATAAACCGTGTGTGTGGGCATCGCATATTTGCCTGAACAATAATTCGTTCTTGGATGGATTTGCTCATTCCCATTACATTCACCGGTTTGCAAGCCTTATCAGTAGAGACACCAACCACTGTCTCCACCGGCAGATTATGTTCTTCAATTGCGTGCACAATGTTTTCCGCGCCGATGATATTGGTCATCACTGCCTGGAAAGGGAAATACTCGCAGGTCGGCACCTGTTTCATTGCTGCCGCATTGATGACAATATCCACATCCCGCATAGCAATGGCAATGCTGTGAAAATCACGCACATCTCCAATGCGAAACTCCAAAAGTTCACTATGACTGCGGTATATTACCTCCTCGGTGACAACCCGTTTGTATTTGAATTCCACACGCATATCTTGCTGCTTAGCCTCATCGCGAGAAAAGACGATAATCTTGCGAGGACGACCCGATTCTTCACTCAACAAGCGGGACACCAAAATCTTCCCAAGCGACCCTGTCCCTCCTGCAATCAAAACACTCTTACCTTCAAATAATTTCATGCCGTATCTCCTTCTTTTATCTACTCAAGCCTGATTTTTGCTGATCCCATCGCACCCAAAACGTCTTTTGCTTTAAAAATAATTTGTTATCTGACTCCTTAATACATTAATTACAACTGAAGAAGGGCTCGTATTTTCACAAAGTTCGTATTTCGCTTCCCATTTCATGTTCACAATTGTCTCAACTGAGTTAACTATGTTTGTGGGGTCCACTCCCGCTATAATATGAGCGCCCGCTTCCACAGTTTCAGGACGTTCGGTGCTTTTTCGGACGCTAACACATGGAACTTCATAAAACAAACCCTCTTCAGGAGCTGTTCCTGAATCTGTAAGAATACAGAATGCATTCATAATGAGATAGTTAAAATCATAAAAGCCTATTGGAGCTATGATTCTTATGCCCTTTGGAATTGTCAAACATGCTATTTTACTTTTTGTTCTAGGGTGCATTGGATAAATGACTTCTTTTTTGAATCTTTCATATGTCAGTCCAAGTCCTTTTAAAATCGACTGAAGTGACTCTGGATCATCCACATTCTCTTTCCTGTGTGCCGTAACAACTATATATTCTTTTGGAATTAAGTTTAGAATTTTAAGAATACCACTATTTTTTATTTTGTTCTGGAATGCCCACATTACTTCAAAAGTAGGATTACCTGTGACAAAGATTTTTGACGGGTGTATATTCTCCCTAATTAAGTTTTCTCTGTGATATTGATTGAAAGGAAGTAATATATCCGATATATGGTCAATCAAAATACGATTCTTCTGTTCTGGCATCCTTTTATCCCAGGCTCTTAACCCAGCTTCCATATGAAATATCTTGATACCATGATGAGCAGCTGATAATACAGATAAACCACTGTACGTGTCCCCTAAAACTATCAATGCATCGGGTTTTATCTTTTGAAATAATTCATCACTTTTCCGAATTACATCACCTACTTCCCTGCCATAGGAGGTCGTGTCTATTCGAAGATCATAATCAGGAGCTCTCAATTCTAAATCCTCAAAGAAGAAATCTCTCAGTTCTTTAGTATAGTTTTGGTTCGTATGGACCATTATATGTTCAAAGTTAAGCGAATCCAACTTTTTTAGAACCGACCACATTTTTATCATCTCCGGGCGGGTACCCATAATCGTCATAACTTTCATTCTATCTCTCCTTTACTATATTGTAATATTGTATCTTTTAACAAAATCCTTCATTTTAATAATCTCCCCTTTTATGTTTCGTTTGCATTCATTATTGCCCATATAAAAACAGGCAAACCTTGAATTTAAAACTCTCTTAATATCTTCTTTAGCCCTGGAAGGTACTATGTCTACATCCTTTTTATAGATTTCTTTAAATAGACATAGTAATTCAAATTTCGTCAAGGGTGTATTAGGAGAAAAATGAATTACGTTTGTAAGATTGCTAATCTCATCAAACATATTTTCTTTAATAATCCTATAACAAAACTCCGAGAGTTGTAAAGTAGTAACCCCGTTCCATATATGATTTGTATATCCCTGTAGTGTTTCGCCATCTTTTTGTGACAAAAACCACTCTAATAAGTTATTACGTCTATCAATCTCATTACCTACGATAGAACATCTTATATTGAGCACGTTTGAAGCATAAATCTCACCTAATACCTTTGATGTAGCATAATCTCCTATTCCATCACAAATATGGTTTTCATAATATGGATTACTATCGTCCCCCTTAAATACTGCATCTGTAGAAATATGTATTAGTTTAATTGAGTGCATTGAACAAAATTCCTGTAGATATGCAGGGAAAACAGCATTTACATAAAATCCCAACCGAAAATTTTTTATTATACTTCTATCCAATTTAGTAACACCTATACAGTTTACAATATGGTCTATTTCGGGAGATATGTTTTCCATAAATTTAATATTAGTGTATCGTTCTTCTATATTGAGGTAAAAAGGAAGTTTATCATCTCTTTTTTGTGTGCCATAAACTTCTATGTCTTTATAAGTTAAATAATTATAAAGCATAGAACCAAGCATGCCACTCTTTCCCAATACTAATACTTTCATAGTCTACAGTTAAATACGCCCAGTTTCTTCAATTATTTCGCCATTTTTCGATGAGATAATCTTTACTTCGGGTAATGGAACTATCATTTTCCCTCCCTTATTAATGTAATCCATATTTTTACTTATAATTTCCTTTATAAAACTCCATGCAAAAACAAGAATATAATCCGGTGGATTATCTTCTAATAATTGTCTTGGTCTTATTACAAAATGTGAACCAGGTGTATAAAAACCATGTTTGGCAGGCGCATCATCAATTATACAATCTAGTATGTGATTATCCATGCCACAATATTGAATCATCGTATTGGCTCTACCTGACGCCCCATAGCCATAAATAGTTTTTCTCTCCCTTTTTAATTGGTTCAACAAACTCATTAGGATTATTTTTGATTTTTCCACTCTTCGCGCAAAATTTGAATAAGTTTCAATCTTATCATATTTTTTGTTTAACTCTTCCTCCCTTAGTTTAAGAACACTTTTTGAAACATTTTCTCTTTTTAAACCGCCTTTTTCCCTTACATAATAGCGCATAGACCCAGCGTGAATAGGAATCCGTTTAATGTCAAATATCTCCATATTAAACTGGTTTAAGAAATTGTCAAGGGTAATTAAAGAATAATAATACAAATGTTCATGATATATCATGTCATATTGTAATTCTTCAATGAGATTTCCTATGTAATGAACTTCAAAAATGAAAACGCCGTCTTTTGCTAATAATTTTTTAATACCTCTTGTAGCATCATGAATTTTATCTATATGCGCATACACATTATTAGCAGCGATTATATCTGCATGTCCAACTTTATTTAAAATTCCCCCAGCTGTCATTTCTGAAAAGAAATCGTTAAACACAATAACATTGGAATTATTAATCTTTTTTACCACGTTTGTTGCAGGATCTACTCCTATGACAGTCTTTATGCCGATTTCAGAAAAAGGATTTAACAATACACCGTCATTGCATCCAATTTCAACTACGGTTGATTTCTCAAGGTTTAAAAATCTTCCAGATACTTCTTTTGCATATTTCTTAAAGTGTTTTCTGAGCGTACCTATAGCCGAGGAAAAATAAAAATAATCCTTGAATAGAATTTCTGGAGGGATTTTATCTATAATCTGAAGTAAATAACAATCCTCACAAAAATACAGTTGTAGCGGGTATTTTTTCTCCCCTGAAAACTCCTCAAGTTTCAGGAATGCCCCCGCAAGAGCGACATTTCCGAAGTCAATAATAAGTGACGTATTACTACCATTACAAAAACCGCAATGAATATTTTTCTTGCCCACAGATTTTTCTTTATTTTTAATCATTTTTTAAAAAGCCACCTTAAATATCTGTAGTATATCCTTGGAGAATATCTAAATTTTGATTTACAAAATTTATCTTCTCTGATTGTTAAGATATATGGTACCTCAGCATAACTTTTGGCAATTTTTGAAACCTTATAGACTTCTTCAATTAAATAAGCAAAACCTTTTTCTTCGCATTCTATTTGAGACAAGATACTGGTTTTTACTGCTCTAAATCCATTTGTGTAGTCATTTAAAGGTAATCTTAAAAATATCTTAGCAAGTAAATTACCTATCCAAGAAACAATCCATCTATTAAATGGCACTCCTTTAACACCACCTTTTTTAGAGTATCGGGTGGCTTTTATGAAATCAACACCCCTATTCATTTCTTCCATGAATGAGTAAACATAGTTAATATCTTGAGTTAGGTCAGCATCCATGAAAAGGGCGTATACAAAACCTTCATTGAATGCTCGCTCAGCACCCGTAATGTTAGCTGCCCCATATCCTTTATTTCTCTCGTGAGTTTCAATAATCAAATTATTGAACTGATTTGACAATTTATCAAGAACTTTGCCTGTGTTATCTGTACTACCGTCGTTTACAACTATAATTGAAGATTTTAACTCTGCCCTGTTAAGAAATTCATGTATAGTACTCACGCACCTATCGGCACTAGATTCCTCATTATACATGGGCACTATTATGCAAAAACTTGGCATCTCCAGTCTTTCTATACTTTTTACCATTTATCCGCACCTACACATTGAATTAATTCCCAGTTCGGGACTACTTGTGTTTCCGCGCTATCACAATAATCGGTATTGTCAAGTCTTTTCTGTAAAATCTCATCAGGGCTTTATTCTCAAGTGTTTTCATAGCTTCGATTATGCCGCAATCCTCTGAATCCTTGATGCACGGATTTTGATGAGGATTGCCTTTGCCTCTTTGGTCATAATCACTCCATTCCATCTCAGCTCTTTGAGCTGCCAGTAAACCATGGTGAGCGCACGCTCCTCATTCTGAAACCGTCCTATCCCTTTTACTCTTCGCTTCACCTCCTTGAAACTCCGTTCCACTACATTGGTCGTCCGTATCCTTAGCCAATGCTGATAAGGATATTTGTAGTAGGTCAGGCAGCTCTCTATATCTTCGGTGAGACACTCGACCGCTGAAGGATATTTCATGCTCCACTTCTTCTTGAACATCTCTACGGCTTCCTTTGCATGCTCATAGGTTGAGGTATAGAATACCTTCCGCACTGACTCCTTTACCGATGCCCTGTCCTGTTCCAGCACTCCGGATATATACGCCAGCGTCATTTGTGGAATAGAGGTTTTGCGCATGTCCTGCGGAGACTGGCAGCGCCCCTCGCGTATGATCGGCACATAATAAGGAGGATTTAGTATCAAAATTCTCATATCAACCCCTGCTCCTTTTTATTGTCAGGTCCTGGATATCGCATAATCTTCATAATGCCGCTCTTAACCGCTGTCAGAAAAGTATAGATAAAAAATATAATATATTTCCTTACCATCATCCCAGTATTCACTTGCCCCTTCCATTTTCTTATCAATGCCCAATGTCGCAACATGCAGCTTCTATTGCCGCCGGAAGCATTTCCCTCATGGATTCTATATGCTAATAGAGGTTCATAAATAAAACCTATTTTTTTATGTCTTGCTATTCTCAGCCATAAATCAAAGTCCTCTACTGCAATTAACTGCCTGTCCTCATCAAAATAAATTTCCAGCTCTTTTTCATTCCTTACCATAACCGTGGAGCAGGCTATGAAATTATCGGATAAAAAAAGCGATTCAAAGATATAACCTGATTTCATTTTCCGTCTTTCCGGCTTTATCCTGTCAATAACAGTTCCATCTTTCATGAGATAAATAGGCGAATAGAGGAGATAAAAATCTTTATTTTGAATGAAAAAATCGACTTGTTTCTCAAGCTTAGCCTGATGCCATATGTCATCAGCATCCAAAAATGCTATATATGCTCCTCTTGCATTCTGAAGCCCTATATTTCTCGGCCGTGCAGGTCCTCCGGAATTAAACTCAAGTTCAATAAGTTTAATTCTATCATCTCTTTTAATATGCTCTTTAACTATTTTCCTGCTATTGTCAGCCGAACAATTGTCTACAATTAGCATCTCCCAGTTATCATAGGTCTGGGACAAAACAGATTCTATAGTCTCAGTGATATAGCGTTCGGCATTGAACATAGGGGTTACAATAGATACAAGCGGTTTCATAAGCTATGACGAGACTGCTCCATGATATCAAAAATATTGTTTACTTCATCATAGACTTTGTCATGAATCTCAAAATTCACGACAGACTTCAGTTTTTTATTGCTTACATGCAGACTTTCAGTATATACGGTATGGTCAGCCTCATTTGTTTTAATATTTATTTTTCTCCCATATCTCTCTTCATAAGCTATTTTCACGATATTGGCAATATCTATTATCTTGTATGTCCTGCCTGAAGCCACATTGAATGTTTCGCCGGTTGCCTTATCTGAGGACAATAATCCATCCACAATACTGCAGATGTCTCCAATCCATATGAAATCCCTGCATCCCAGGCCATTTGAATTTAATACTATCTCTTCTTTTTCAACGGCAGATCTTGACATATCATTCAAAGCCAAATACCATTTTGTTGAGTTCGGATATCGCGGCGCTCCATAGCAGTTCGTCAGCCTCAATATCGTATAAGGGAAACGATGTGTCTGCCAGAACTGATTCACATAATATTCTCCGAATAAATGTGTAGTTGCGTAGTCATTTTTTGGACTTAACGGAGTGTTTTCGTCGATACTTCCCTCTGAAACACCGTAAACGTGAAATGTACTGAAATATACGAAGCGCTTAACATTTTTGTCCAGAAGCGCCTTAATAATATTTCTCGTCCCGAGTGCATTTACCATCAATGCCTTTTCTGCATAACCGTCTATAAAGTAATCGTTAAGGCTCGCTGTATGAATGCAGCAGTCAAAACGCTCAGTTATTGAAGCATTCAACTCTTCTGATTTTGCAATATCTGCCTTTATAAAGTTGTACTTTATGCCCGGCAGTTTTCTATCGTCAGAATTTGACAGGATAGTAATTTTATAATTCTTTTTATAAAAATATTCTGCAAGCCGTGACCCTAAGTTGCCGAAACCTCCGGTAATTAAAATTTTCAAAATGAAATCACCACCGATAATCTATCTTATCAATTTCAAGCATCTCAGCTTCCGAAGGGTCATGTTCAAAATCTGCTATATTTAGAAGCATATTTACATCTCTCCCCAAGCCCTTGAACCCCATCCAGATATTAGACGGGATAGTTAATCTTTGATAATTTCCCAATGATAATATTACCTCATAGAAATTACCTTTTGTCATGCTGTTCTGCCTGTCATCATACATGACAAATTTTATTTTACCGACCGGGACAATAAGGTTTAATGTCATTTGCTTGTGTTTCTTCCATGCCTTTATTGCATCAAAGGCTATTATTGAGAAATATGCCTCTCCAAAACCATGGAATCCCACATCACTTTTTTTAACGGCATGCAGTACATTCCCGCTGAGATGAAGAATATTTTTTAAGGGGGTAAGGATAATCCCGTCTATCGTTATTTTGTCCACCTCAATCCTTTTGAGGTTGCGATTGATTCGTATTCTTCTATCTGTTCCAGAGTATACTCAAACATATTATTGCTTTTCTTATAAAATTCGTAGTACCAGAGGGTTGTAAACTCAATCATCTTTTTATATCCCAAAGCAGGCAGCCATTCAAGATGGACAAGCGCCTTATCACAATTCAGCTTTAAAAGCCCTGCCTCAGAAAAATCTGCATCCTCTATAATACTGCAAGCCTTTCTGCTGTCATCAAATCCCCACAATCTGCCCATATCTTCTATAAGTTCTCTGACAGTATATTCCTGTTCAGTATTTGGTCCAAAATTAAAACTTTCTCCATTGACCTCAGCATTCTCCGTCAAAACCCCTGCGAGTGTCAGATAACCGCTTAGAGGCTCTAAAACATGCTGCCATGGCCTTGTAGCATCAGGCATTCTTATCTCTACAGCCTTACCAATGCTCCATGACCTCATGCAATCAGGCACAATCCTGTCCATAGCCCAGTCACCCCCGCCAATTACATTCCCGGCCCTTGCTGATACTGTTTTAACAGGAGAGTTCTTTAAGAAGGATTGAAAGTAAGACCTGAAAATAAGTTCTGCCGCACCTTTTGACCCGCTGTAAATATCTTTACCTCCCAGCTTGTCATTTTCCCTGTATCCCCATATCCATTCCACATTGTCATAACATTTGTCGCTGGTAATAATTACTGCGGTACACCTTTGATTATTTATTCTCAAAGCCTCAAGGATGTTTGCCGTGCCCATGACATTAGAAGAAATTGTCTCGATAGGTTCTTTATAAGATAGAGATACTATGGGCTGGGCAGCAAGATGGAACAGAAAGTCAGGCTTTACTTCCTTTATGATTTCAAGCATACGGCTAAGGCTCCTTATATCCTCTTTAAAGGAGACCATCTTTTCGCCAATTCCCAATTCTTCAAACATTGAAGGTGATGATGGAAGATTTTTGGAAATGCCATAAACCTGAGTTCCGAGTTTTAAAAGCCAAATGCTCAACCAAGTGCCCTTAAATCCTGTATTGCCGGTGATTAAAACCTTCTTGTCCTTAAAGATATTCCCAAACATTATTCGCCCCTACCAGACCACCCATGGAGCTTTACCCTTTTGATAAAGCTCATTAAGAAGCATATAGTCCCTATACGTATCCATCGGCTGCCAGAATCCATCATGTTCGTATACCATCATCTGTCCGTCATGCACCAATGCGCGCATGGGCTCCTGCTCCAAGACCAAATCCTCCCTTTCGTCAAGGTAATTAAATATTTCCTTACGGCACACGAAAAAGCCTCCCGATATCCTCCCTCCGCTTGCCTGAGGCTTCTCATTGAACTCGGTCACCATGCCTTCCGGATCGCTCATCAGTTCGCCGAAACGTCCGGGAGGCCTCATCCCGCTTACGGTTATAATCTTCCCGTGTGAACGGTGGAACGCAAGCAGTTCGGCGATATCCACATTTCCGACGCCGTCGCCATAGGTCAGCATGAAGTTCTCATCTCCTTGCAGATATTCCCGTACTTTTCTGACCCGCGCTCCCGTCATTGCATTAAGGCCTGTCTCCGCAAGGGTAATCTTCCAGTTTATTTCGTTATGTGTATTGTGGAATTCCATTTTTTTAGGTGTGCCCAGCGTGAGAGTGAAATCGTTAGTGTGAGTTTCATAATTCATGAAGAAGTCTTTGATCGCCTGTCCCTTGTACCCGAGACAAAGCACAAACTCCCTGTATCCACACTCTGCATAGTATTTCATAATATGCCATAAAATAGGCAGTCCCCCTATCGGTATCATAGGCTTTGGAATGTCATCTGCCACATCCCTTATTCTTGTACCGTAGCCACCACATAAAATGACAGTTTTCATACCAGCGCTCCTTATTATCAATTTGCTAAGAAAGGGACTAAATTCTCTTCAGTCACAGGATAAAAGTACTCCTTTAAATATTCCAGTGCGACTTGTTGTTCCATATAAAAGCTCTTGTCATCCATATTATAAAAATCATTTATCGCTGATAGCAACTCCTTAGGTTTTTTAACGCTGTTTTTGAGAGCATTACACTCAAACAGAGGATCAACATACATAGGGTTAAGAACATCAAGATAGATGACAGGCAATCCCAACCTTAATGCTTCTACAGCAACAGTTGTCCATGTATAAAGAACCATATCAGCCTTTGACAACTCTTCTTCAATGCTCTTGTTGTTACTGATTATAAAATTATCTGGAAGTTTAAAATTAATACATCTTTCAAATGTTTCAAAGGAAGCAGCCGGATGACATCTGATTATAAATTCAATATCATCCTGAAATCCTGAATCATAAAGAAACCTCAATATCAAGACAGATTCATGTTTAACCATAGTGAGAGGTACTACAATTCTGTTAAAGCGGCTTTTTTTACGAGGAGACAAAAGATTCACATATTCCTGCCTCAAGGCACATCCAATATGGAAAATATCTTGCTGATAATTCCCATATTTCTCCATTATTTCCTTAGTTCTCCTGCCCATTGTAATAATCCTGTCCGGAAGAGGGCTTGTATCTTTTTCCTTTTGTCCTATAAAATATTTAAAGGAATTCCTTGAAATAAAGGCATGCTGGAAGCCAAGAATTTTTGCTTCCGGCCTGTTTTTTCTTATTCCAAGAATGGTTACTTTTTCCCATGCATGGTTTTCAAAAGTCTGTATATATATCATAAAACTGACAGCCTTCGCAAATCTTCCGGCCACAAAATATCTAAACATATTCGTCATATCCGCTGCACTAAAACAGGCATTTGCCATTTCTATCTCATAGAGGACTGTTACATTAAGACCATTGAATAATACCTCTTGTCCAAGTCTTTTTCTCCCCGAAAAAAGAAAAAAAAGCAGGCGGAAGAAATCCGTATATCTGAAAAAATATTCCTCAGGTGCAATTATAACATCCTTGTTATCCTCTATTTTTTTAACCACCTTTGCATAGTTGTTGATAATACCCGCAAGCATAAAAAGTTTATATCCACGGTCAACCACATATGCTGGCAGTCTTCCAAAGTAGGCATCACTGCAAAGTCCGTTTGTCTTCAGAAAACGGTCATCAAGCCACGTCCTGATTACATAGTAATCCTTTCCGATATCAATCGCCCTTTTTATCCTAAGCCTCAGTGCCCTCGGGATTCGCAGTTTCCTGTTTGCCATTCTCAACAGAAAAAATATGGCGCTGAGCAGTAAATAAAGTTCTTTAAACATCTTTTTTAGTGATAATATAATGGCGGGCCTGACCGATACTGCAGGTATATTATTTTCATTGCAATAAGCCCTCAACTGCTCGGATATTTCATCACTACAGACTACAAATATACATGAAGTTGTGCCCATATGTTTTTTCATTGTCTTTATAAGGCTGTAGTATAGGCAGAGATTCTTATAATGAGACGAAACATGTTCATTTTTCTCCGATACAGGATTTGCCCACCATTTTACCGAGCCGTACGCGGCGCTGAGTCCTGCAACACCGTCAATATATTCTTTTTCGGATGTCACCCTCTCTTCATCACTCATATCTTCAACCTTGATTTCTTTCATCCCCTTAAGCTTGAGATAGTCAGAATATCCTCCATGGCTGCCTCCCTTATTATCAAGAATGATAAATGGGCATGAGATATTCTCTCTTAGTCCAAACCTGAGAAGCCCTTTTATGTCGGATGAGCAGATAATTTTAAACATTAATGGGAAAACAACTTTTAACGGCGGGGGATATTACATTTTATGCAAACGGGATATTCATCATATCTAAGATTTCTAAAGTCTTCTCTTGCGCGCTGGTATCTTTCATCGTTCCATATCTCATGGATAGTGCTTTTATTAACATCTCCTACTACCTGCACTCCGTTATAGTCGAGGCTGCACATTACTACCCGTCCATCATGCAATATTACCATTGTGCGCCACGGGAAATTACAGGTGTATACTATATTCCCAATGCTGTAAGACATTCCCCCCCCAAAATTGTGCAAACTGAACAAGAGGAGAGAATCTCCGATACTTTCCCTGATAAGCGGGCGCATCAGCGAATAGAACTCTGCTATCTTCGACTCATTTGACTCAGATGGGAGGTACTGGATAATTATCTTAGGGTTATCTTTTCCCAATTCATCTCGTATCTTAAAAAAATCTTTGAGGTTCTGAAGCGTCTGCTCAAAGCTCAGTCCAACCATTGTCCTGTTATATGTGTCCTTATCCGTTCCGTAGAAACTAACTTTGAACTCGTCAAGACCTGCCTCAATTATCTGTCTGGACATTTCTGGTGTGAGCAATGAGCCGTTTGTTACAAAATATGCATGTTTTATCCTGTAATCTTTTGCGAGTTTAATACGCCTCAGGAGTTCCCTGTCCAGCAAGGGCTCTCCGTAATTGTGCAGATGAACCCTGTCAACTTTGTTACTAAACCTTGCAATCTCCTTAATCAATTTTTCATACAAAGCAAGGTCCATAAAACCAAGTTTTCTTGTATGTTTTTCCCTCGGACACATAATACACCTTGCGTTGCATACATTTGTATTCTCTATCCATATATCAGGAGGGAAATCTGACGAAATAAGTTTTGATTTGAGATAGGGATTATATATATTTTTTTTGCCAAAACATACCAATGGCTTTAGAATCCTGTAGCCCTCTAATCTTTTAATGTAGTCTAAGAGCATGACTGTGGAAAAGCCTAGGCCGGGAATACCGTAGCGGATGCTTTCTTCCTTCTCATCTGTCTCATCCTCCGTATTCCCTCCTGGACGTTCCTGGGAAGCACAAATTTTGCCACCTTCACGGCAAGAGGCCTGGCAAGATGCCTCAGATAGGGGAGAACTCCCTGCTTTCTTCTTACCAGGGCTTCAAAGTTTTGCTGATAATAATTAAGCCTGCTTTTACTGATATGCGGCAGATTCAGTATGCTCTCCCGCCGCTCCTGTATATCGTACTTGACATCGAGATCTATCATCCCGTACTCTTCGCACACTTCACGCAGGCGTGTGCCTTTATAAGGATAAAAAACGTTCACGCCGGGGCTCTCGACCCGAAGGAGTCCCAGCAGGTCGATCGTCTCCCTGATCATTGCCTCGGTTTCGAAAGGCAGCCCGATAATAGAAGATGCATTGATCTCTATCCCGTATTTTTTCGCAAGGCCGAAAGATTTCACGATTGCATCGCGGGAGATATCCCTTTTCAACACACGGTTTCTGATAAAATCATTCCCGGATTCGAGGCTCATGTGCACACGGTAGCAGCCCGCGTTTTTCAGCTTCTTGAACATCTCGTCATTGCACAGGTTAGAGCGGGTCGTACACATGAACGGCTTCTTTACGTCCGTTTTATATTTGTCAAGAAACTCATAAAGCCATTTTCTGTCAAACGTGAACAGGTCGTCCCATATATGAATGACGTCGAATCGATACTTCGCGTTGACATCCCTGATCTCTGCCAGACACGACTCGACGTTCCTTCTTCTGGTAATATTTCTCTTATTGCCGTACACTGAAGCCAAGGCATGGTTCGAACAGAAAGAACAATTATACGGGCATCCGCGATTGAACATGAAAGGCGCGCCCCCATCGTAGTCTATGACGGCCTGAAAATTGAATATCCCGCGGTCAGGGAACCCGAAACGAACGAGATCATTCTCAAGCGGCAACAGGGGATTTTTTACGATACGGTCTTCCCGTGCATCGTAATAACAGACATTTTCGATATGATGATAATCCTCCTTATTCTCGACCGCTCGAACGAACTTCAGGAAGGCGTCTTCACTCTCACCCCTGATAAGAGCATCTACATGCTCGGCATCTTTGATACAGTCTGGGAAGATCGTCGGAAACGCTCCTCCGCATGCGATTAGGCATTTGTGCTTCTCCTTGATCAGCCTTGAAAGGTTTTTCACATTATTGAACTGTGTTTCGACGGAAGTGAATCCGACAATGTCCGGCCTGTAATCTGCGACCTCTCGAACAACACGGTCATAATCCTCTACGCTTGATACAGTTGTGAACCGTATGTCCTTGTAGCCGTTTGCCTTTAGATACCCGGCAATGTAAGCGATCCCGAAGTGAATCTCAAGTTTGTGGAAGGAATCTACATCAGGCAGTATGAATAATATTTTCATGATGCTTTTAATTTTCCAATGAAGACAGTTTATTGGCTATCCTCTGAAAAGACAATGATTTCCCCAACAATTCATTAAACGTACCGCTGTCGGCAATTCTGCCATTATCAACTACGTAGATAATATCAGCATGTTCTATAGTGCTCAATCTATGAGCTACAATAATTATGGTGAGTTTGCCGCTAAGATTTTTTATTGCTCTCGTAACTTCTGATTCCGTATGCCCGTCTAAAGATGATGTTGCTTCATCAAGAATAAGAATCTCCGGGTTCCTATACAATGCCCTCGCAATTGCAATCCTTTGTTTTTGTCCGCCGGAAAGCTTTACGCCTCTCTCTCCCGTTAATGTTTTTACGCCTTGAGGGAGATTTTTTATAAATGAGTCTAATTGAGTTATTTTTAACAGTTCTGCAATCCTTGAATTGTCAATTTCATTAACAGTAATGCCAAAAGCTATATTAGACTCTATCGTGTTATCCGTCAAAAAAATCTGTTGCGGCACATAACCTATTATTTGCCTGTATTCCGAAATGTTGTTTTTGTCGATAAGCTTTCCTTTATAAGACAAAATACCTTTAGAAGGAGTTAAAAGTCCCATAATAATATTAACAAGTGTGGTTTTTCCTGCTCCGGATTCTCCAACAAATGCGACTGTCTTATAACGGGGGATGTTTAGATTAAGATCTTCTATAACCGGTCTATATGCGGAATTATAGAAAAAGGTTATGTCTTGCAACATAATCGAATTCGCATCTATTTCACTGCTATCGCCGACATTTACATTTAATGCCTCCGCTGTCTCCGGCTCATTCCCTTTGATAATGTTATATACAATATTGAGACTGTTCTGATGATAAATAACATTATTGAAATGCATATATATCTTGTTGACCGAAGGGAGCAACCTCAATGATGCAAAAACCAAAACTCCAAACATGGGGATTAATTCAACCGCTGTCTTTCCTGAATGCACACTGACCAGCAATCCGATAAGAACGAGAGAGAACAGCAAAATCTCCATGATGTATCGAGGCATATTTGAAAGAACATTGTATTTTATAAGGCCATTTATATATTTTTTGACTGAAGAAGAAAATCTTTCTAAAAAAAAACCGTATGCGTTGTACACTTGAATTTCTTTAATAGCGCTAAGCGCCTCGAAAGCGTATTTATATTTCTGTCCGCTGTACTTTTCTCTATCCATTGAATATTTTTTAATCCTTTCCTTCAGGAAATAATTTAGAAACGCAAAAATAATGCCAAGCGCAGCAAAAACTATAAGAGTCACAGCCGGATAATTAATCAACAAAAGTAAAAATATTCCGGCTATGATAAATCCCTCTGACATTATCATTATAATTGAGCCTATAAAACCAACGGAAAAATCGGCTACTTCGGTAATAACATCTTTGAATAATACGGCTGAGTTGTTTTCAATATGGAACAAATATGGTTTCTTAAGATAAGACAGCAGCGTTTCGCTTTTTATTCTTCTCCTGAGCGAACCAATAATATTTTGTTGCAGGTAAAGGATGAATAGGGAATATACGGACTTTAAAACAAACAGCGCAACTGCACTGACAACTAAAATGGTCAGAAATGTTCTCTTATCCGAAGCCCCCGTAAATTGATAAAGCCACTGTATTATCTTTGACGAGTATATCTTGCTGTCGTCAACAAATAATCCAAGTATAGGGATAAGAATGCCAACGCTCAAAACCTCGGATAACGAAAGGATTATAATTCCAACTGCTAAGAACAAAAGCCTTCTTTTTTCTGAAGATGTTAGTATGTATTTTATTTTTTTAAGCAAGGTGTTCATTGGACGCTAAAAACATTTAGAGGCAAGCCGTTATCATCTGCCTTTTCTCAGGGATATCATTTCCTTCGATCCTGAATAAGAATTGCCCAGGTCATTTTCCATGATTTTACGGAGGGATTTATATTTAAAGATAGATTTAGGCCTGGCCGAAAGCAAGCCGGGCAATGCAAAGCTAACATACTCCGCTAACAACTCAAGGCTTTTGACTGCGCCATGACGTTTTAAACTTTTAACAAAAACGATGCCCCAAAGGAAATGCCTTAATCGATAAATCAGGCGAGGATAAAGATATATGACTTCATTTACTTTTCTATTGCGGAGCAGTTCTATTAATGAAGGCTTCTCCCCGTTATGAAAAACAATTTCATGAAACTGTCTTATACCGAATTTTCTAACAACCTCATGATTTACAATGACTCTTATAAAAAGATGCCAGGAAAAATAAACAAGCTTGGGATAGCCTGTCAGGTTTAGTGTTGTTGTTTCATCTGAAGCATTTCTATTTGAAATCTCATACAGGTATTTTTCCTCTTCATCTATTGTCGATCCAATCTTTCCTATGCTTCGGGCATATTCATAAAGCGGCGTTCCGGGAAGCGCCTGGGCAAATGTTATACTTATGTCGCGGGGATTTTGATATGAATTTATTGTTTTTGAATATGCTATAAAGCTTGCTGTTTCTTTTATAGTTTCGGATGTTTCGCCGGGCATTCCCAGAACCAATACCGGAGTCGTAAAAACACCCGCTTCTACAGTCCACTTAACCGCATTATAGTTTTTATTTAAAGAAACCTTCTTTTCCATCACCTCCAGCATCCTCTTACTGCCTGTTTCCATCCCATAAATAATAGTTCTACATCCGGCATCCTTCATCACCTCTATTAACTCGGGCGTGACCATATCCACCCTCATGCCGCCGACTTTCCATCGGATTTTTAGCGGCTTAATCATTTCACAAAATTTTCTCAGCCATAAAGCGTTCGCGCCAAAACATTCATCTGCAAAGGCAATAGCGCCTACATTAAATCGTGAAATTAACTCCTTTATTCTTGCAATAATAATTTCGACAGGAACAATACGGAGCCCTGCGGTAAAACGGTGGCAAAACGTACATCGTCCTATGCATCCTTTTGAACATGATATAACCCCAACCGTCTTATTGCTTATATCTTCTTTGACAAAATCATTTGAGTCGCCATCATAAGGGAAAAAATATTTATAATATGCAGACGTTTTAACAATATCCTTTATTCGGGGAAAATAGTTCTCTACAGAGGCCCTGTCACAAATGTTCCAATCGACATCGTAAATTCTCTCTTTTGGCAATTGCTCAGCATACCCCGTAATTACCATGCGGTCACCATCCAAAAAAGCAAGACCCTTGATATTGCAAAATGCGCTCCTCTGTTCTCCACCGCTCAATTTATCGAACAGTTGACAACATACCTCCTCTCCCTCTCCCAAGACACAAAAATCAACTCCTGTTTTTTTAAGGATAATCTCTGCGCTGGCAGCCATGTTGCCGCCCAAAATGATTATAGTGCCAGGCAATAGCCTCTTTACTTCAGTTGAAAAAAATTTACAATTTTCATACGAGGTGGAAACGGGAGCGCTTATGCCTAAGATGTCTGGCCTCACAGAAACTATATAATCCAGAGCTTCCTGACGGGTCGGACGGAGAACATCAAGATTATACAGCGTTGACTCAATATAACCAGCCTTTCTTAAGGCAGTAATAACAGCCAGCGGACCGTATGGTGGAAAATTGTCCGGCTTATCTCTTTGCGGCAAGGTAATAAACAGGCTTTTTAAATTCTTACTCATTCGATGCCATATCTTTAATAAGGGTATCGGCTACTATATCCCATAACGGGCGTTCATTAAATCTGTCAGACGAGATATACTTTTTGGCATAATCTTCGTAACACTCTTTATTATAGTAAAACAGCCCCTTGTCAAGCAGCTTTTTAAAATGTTCGGTATTGTCAATAAAATTTATGTCTGCTCCTAACGCGGCGGCGTAACTCATAAAATGAGCTCTATGATATTTTGATTCGTTAAAGTGCCTTGTCGAGATGAAACATATAGGTTTTTTATGAATGACTGCAAATTTTATCGCACCTGAATAATGACAGAAAACGCCGCTCGAATATTTAATTAATTGTTCGGTTTCGTATAAAAATGGCCGCCCCTCGTAAATATTTTCATCTTCGGTAGCTTTCGGATAGGCGGCAATGATTATTTTTTTACCGGTGTGTTTTTCTACAAAATCGAAAAAAGAATTGATAAGAGCGGCGTATTCATCTTTGCTGAATATAGGTTCAATACCCAATAAAATATTATCATGCAATTCCCACGCATGATTAGCAATATGCACATAATATTCTACCTCAGGAATACAAGATGGTTTAGGTTTATCTTTATTGCGTAAGTATCGATCATAATCAAAAGAGTGCGTATTAATTACTTTTGTCTTTAACGATTTGTTTTTATAGTTTGACGCCTCTGCCCCCAGGATAACATACTCAGGCGAATAGAAACGCGAAGATAACTTGTATTCTATGAGGTCCGCAATAAAGCTTGCCGGATTTTTCATAAATCTTTTTGCCGCATCGATACAACGCACTGAAAATTCAGCTTCCATGCGAGGGTGAACGTTTGTAAATGTTCTTATATAAGGAATTCCCGCCTTCTTTAGGAGATATAAAAGTTTGATATAAGGAAAAACAACAAGCACTGCAATCTTCCATCCTGCAATACTATTTAGATGCTCACTTAACGATTTCCCCGATTTTATGGAAATCTGTTCTATGCCGTCTACCTGTTCTAATATATTATAATGAGAAATTTTATCTGTAATATCTTTTTTAAAAACAAAGTCCATAATATTTAGTATGACGATATTGAAACCTCTTTTTTTAAGTATCTCAAAGCCGTACTTTAAAGCATAGTCTTCATTGAAAGGATATACAGTAATAAATATGATAGTCTTCCTTGCTACCAGCATGTTCTCCCGCCGTCTATAATTAAGGCGCTCCCTGTCATATATGATGATGCATCGGAAATAAGAAACAGTACAGCCGCCTTGTATTCATCAATGTGAGCCATCCTCCCCATCGGGATAAGATTGGACAATCTCTTTACAAAGTCATCGGGCTGGTTGTTGTATACGCCGCCGAGGCAGAGCGCGTTCACCCGCACTCCTCTGTCAGCCCAGTACGTCGCAAGGTATTTTGTAAGCCCTATGAGGCCATGTTTTATAACAGAATACGTAACCGGCTTGACAGGCTGCTCGTCCTCACGCAGGCCCTCCTTCCTGTATATTCTCTGATCCGGAGAGATAATGCCGAGATCAGAGGAAATGTTCAGAATAACCCCGCTTCCGGCATCTGCCATCATTTTCCCGAATATCTGGCTGCAAAGGAATGCTCCTTTCAATCCAACTGCCAGCTCGATATCCCATGCCTCTTCGGAAAAATGTTCAAAGCGTGAAAAGGCCGTGCCTTTTGCATCGCCTGTAACTTTTGCATCAATTGCAGCATTATTGATCAGGAAGTCAATCTTTGAGAATTTCTCAAGCAGGCCGTCACGCACCTCCATGATACTCTGCCTTGAAGTGACATCCATTCGGACCCCAATAACGTCCTTCCCGTATTTCTGTCGAAGTTGATCGGCGCCCCTATTTGCGGCATCTTCGTCAATATCGGAAAGGACAGGGATGCCCCCCGCCTCTATGATTGCTTCCGTGTGCTTTTTCCCCAGCAGCCCGGCGCCTCCCGTAATGATTCCGACTTTACCATGGAGATTCAGTTTGTCCAGCACTGTATCAGCTCGCCCCCTTTTATTTCTTAACGAGAATTGAAAGAAATTCATAGCACATAAACATGGAACGCCAGTCGTCAGCCCTCTTCAGACAAACCTTTGCTTTCATGTCTTCCAGTGCCGCCGTATCTACCTCCTGCTCCAAAAATGGAGGCAGCAGGTGAGCATCAGGATAAAAGATTTTGTGCACGTTAAACCCGTATTTCTCCACAACTTTTCCATACTCGAACGGATTCTCTTCGTGTGTGGCCGTCCTCCTGCTGACGCTATGTTCTGCGTATTGCCTCTGGGGAACGGTAATGTGTGATCTCAAGGCACCGAGCACAGAGGTGTGGGCAAGTAGATTCCCGGCATCACTATAGTCCTCAATAACATCAGCCCAGAACTGCAGTGTCTCATTATTCAGCGCAAACATTGAGAAGAGCCGATTCGTATTGGTAAGTATAAAGCTTCCCCCCTTTTTCAATATTCGGTAAACATTTCTATAAAAAAAATCTCTGACAGCATCGTCAACATACCGAACAAAGCCCATTGCTATAACAGCATCTACACTTTCGTCGTCTATTTCGGACATATATGTATGATCCCGGTTAACAAAAGCCGTGCTCTTCAATTCAAGACTTGCCTCCAGTTCACGAGCACGCTCAATAGCAACCGGACTAAAATCGAACCCGATAGCTTTGTATCCTTGCTTATTCAGATAACATGTATTGAAACCTGTTCCGCAGGCCGCATCAATGATTTTTGATCCTTTTGTATTGGTTTCCCTAATGTATGCATGTGCAATCACAGCACGGGAAATCTGGTTTATTACCGTTACATTCCTGACAACGTAATCCGGATCGGCGATTTTCCTTGCCAGTTCCTCATATACATTGATCCACTCTTTCCATCTTTCATTGTAAGTCGCTCTTACAATTTCATCGTGTTTTTGGCTGCTCATTTCCCCTCCTCTGGCAAATGTCCGATTGGGATCGTTTCCTCGCATCTTATCAGGCTCATTGGAAATGTATGTTCATTTCTCAATGCACTCCCCAATCGCCTCATCAATCACTTCGAGAGCCTCCAGTAGGGCATCATCTGAAATGGAGAGAGGCGGGCCGTATTTGAGCGTACCGCACCCGGTACGAATAAGGAAAACACCTTTCTGCATCGCTTTCTCCACAATCCTGTCAGTCAAATCAATGTCGAGCTGTTCCCTGAAGGGCTTACCGGCTTCCACTTTTGGATTATTTATATAAACCGCGAAAAGCATGCCTTTTCCTAAGGTCAACCTGATAATTTCAGGATATTTCAGGCAAAGCCTTTTGTTCGCCTCAATGAAGAAGGCCTCTTTCCTCCGTGCTTCTTCGATCAGATTTTCTCTTTCAAACACTTCGATCGTCTTCATCCCTGCAATACAGGCAAGCGGATGCCCTCCATGGGTGCTCGTATACTCGGGATCAAGGTCAATGATGTCCGCCCTGCCCATTACCACTGACAGCGGCACACTCGATGAGACTGCCTTGCCGCACACGACAAGGTCCGGAATGATATCATAGTACTGATAGCCGAAAAGCTTTCCCGTTCTTCCAAAACCGGCCTGTATCTCATCGCATATGAGCAATGATTCGTTATTCTTTGACCACTCCCTCATTGCCTGAATATAGTCTTTCGGGTAAAAGACCGCTCCCCATCCCTGAAAAGACTCTATAATGAATGCCGTAATATTACGCAAATCGACTCCTTTTTCCTCGAGCCGCTGGAGATGCCTATAAAACAAATCCTTTCCCCTCATTCCTTGGGTATCTTCATTCCATGGATAGGGAAATTCCAGGTGCGCCATATTAGGATCAAGATATCCTATCCACTTCTTGTCTGCGTGCTTTCCGCCGACCATCTGCGACCCCATCGTCTTGCCGTGAAAATTTCCGTCTCCTCCGATAATGATGTTTTTGGATTGCGACTTTGTCGCCCCGTACAGTCTGGCCAATTTTACCGCTCTTTCAACCGCCTCAGTGCCTGTGCTGAACAACGAGAATTTTTCAATATACTCCGGTGTAAATGCCGCAAGTTTTTCAAGGTAACCAGCACGCTCAATTGTTGGATAACTGTATGAGTGAAGGAGCGGCTTATCAATGACTTCCTTCAGCCCCGTCCGAATAGTCTCATGCCCATGTCCTGTATTAGCCACAAATATCGTCGATGAGAAATCTATCCACTTATTTCCCCAACTATCTTCAATCGTGTGCCCATGAGCGCGTGCCCATATTATTGGCGGCTGCTCTACTACATTCGAGGATTCGTACTTTATGATGGTGTTTAAAATCGGCAGCGATTCAGGAACCGGCAGCATAGTCTTAATTCGCCTGTTTTTTGTCTCAATCTGAGGCACAACCACGGGCTGCATGTTATATTTAAAATTTCGTTCCATTTCTATTCACCTCGCACGTTTTCGGGGCAGCGTTCTGCCTTCTTTCATTTTCTTGTAGTTTTTACAGAGATATTCATAAATTGCATACCTGTTTCTTGAAAGATTAAATTCCAGCTTCTCAAAATCCTCCTCCCTGTCCACTTCTCCTGTATCCTGAGCAATAAATCCGAGCATACGCCGCCCATAACACGAATTGTACTTTATAAGCGTTTGGCTTTTTACTATATCTACATATCCGTTCCCAAAATAGACTGAGGGGAAGGCCTGTCTCGGAAGATTGTAATATTCAGGCCTGGGGTCATTGGGGCACAATCCTATGAGGAAGTCATCCTCAATACCGAACATTTTGCAGGGAGACTCCTGAATCTCATGAACGGAAACTAATCCCGTTGACTCGGGGGTGCTCTTTATCTTGCGTACCGCTTCGTTGATTAACTCAGGATCCCTTAACGGCGTCGTTGGCCGTATCTGTACCATGTATTCAGGAATGAATTTTTCATTATGCTTAAACCATTGGACTGCATGCTTGAAAACCTCAATATCCATTGAATTATCTCGCGCATATTCATCAGGCCTCAGGAAAGGAATTTCTGCCCCAAATTGCCTCGATATTTCTGCTATATCTTCGGAGTCCGTAGAAACGATAGTTCTCCCAATCTCGTCTGCCAGTCTGCACGCAGCAATCGAATATGCGATAAGAGGAAACCCTCCTAATAATCTGATGTTTTTCTTAGGCACGCCTTTTGATCCTCCTCGCGCCTGAATAATTGCGACAACATCAACCTTTTTCAATCTTATCCCCCTCTGTTAATTTGAAACAGCATTTCTTTCCCTCAAGCCTTTAAACACAGGTGCTCCTACCTTGCAAGTAAGGAACTTATCTATATTGTTGCTTTCGACTGCGGCTTTGATCACGGAACATGCTTTATCGAAAGCCTTGACAAACACCGCTAAATCTTCCTGAGAGTGAGAATACGACAGCATCAACACCCCTGCAAAACAAAGTATCCCTTCTTTGAACATCTCCTGCTGATAAAGAGAGGCAAGTTTATAGTTTTGAACCCCTTTTTCATCATGGGTATTTACCATTAAACGCACCGGATATCCGGCAAGGGAAACATGTTTTTTAATGTCATGCTTGTCAATTACCGCTTGAAGATTCTTTTCCAGATACCTGCCCTTTTCCCAAAGTTTTTCTATCACATTGTTTTCTTTATAGAAGTCTATATTAGCAGATGCGGCGGCAAGGGTTAACGCCTCAGGGGCATAGGTGGATGATAAAAACACCTTATCCAGATGTTTCATGTATTCCCTCTTGCCGACCAATACGCCAAGCGGCATCCCGTTTGTAATTCCCTTGCCGAAAGTCGCTAAATCAGGGATAACGTTAAAATATTCTTGAGCGCCGCCCATGGAAAATCTGAAGCCTGAAATCATTTCATCGAAAATGAGAAGAGCTCCATTATCGTGCACTAATTGTTTTACTTCATTCAAGTAATCCCCTTTAGGCTTCTCCGCAATAACAGGCTCCATAATGACCGCCGCTATTTTACCCGGGTACGTTTCAAAGAGCTTTTTCAAGCCGGATATATCGTTATAGTTAAACGGTTTTGTAAGGGCCTTTACGCATTCAGGAATGCCGAAACTCCTGTCGGTTGTTCCGATATACCAATCCTGAAAGCCGTGATAGCCATAGCATAAAATCATCTCTCTGTTCGTTATGTATCTTGCAAGACGCACGGCAGTGGCGCAAACATCGCTGCCATTTTTAGAAAAACGGATCATTTCCGCGCAAGGTATGCAGTCAATCAGCTTCTCCGCCACCTCTATTTCAAGAGGATGCATCATACTGAACAAGAATCCATCTTCAAGCTGTTTTTTAATTGCGTCGTCAGTGTGCTTAAAATTGTAGCCTAACGTAACGGGACCGCAGCCTAACACCATATCAATATATTCATTTCCATCCACATCCCATACATGACTCCCCTTGGCGCGGACAACATATTTGGGAGCAGCGCCATCCGGAAAGACACCGGGGGCACGGCTGAAAGTCTGCGTTCCTGCAGGTATAATTTCGAGTGCACGTTTATAAAGTTCATTGCTTTTCTGTATTCCCTTTTTTAATCCTAAATCACCCATTTTGCTCCTCCTGCAAATATTTATTGAACAAAGGTTTAATCCACTCAAGCTGCCGTTTAAAAATTTCAACCCCCTCTTCATCTCTATATGCCTGCATAATAAACGGCCCACTGTAATCTGCTTTTTTTAGTGCCGAGAAAAACTTGTGGAAATCGACGCTCCCCTCTCCCAGTACTACCGAGCCCCTTCCCCTAACTCTATCCTTGATATGAATATCACTTATGCGGCCACCGTAGGCACCAAGTTCTTCTTCCGGATCGTATCCAAGTGAGGCGCTATTGCCCGTATCATAATTAACGGTAGCGCTTGTGGAGTCCAATGCTTTGAGCAAATCTGCAAATGGCTTTGGAGAAAGGTCAGTCTCAAGGGAAAGGTTCACCCCATGTTGTTCGGCGCTTTTCAATACCGGCCTGATATTTCCGACAAATCGCTTTATGGTTTTCTCATCCAATAACGAGGCCGCATCGACACAGGGAATTACGATATCCCTCACGCCCAATACAGCGGCATTCTCTATTAATTGATCGAGTATCTTTTGGCTCTGGCTTGCAATAGATTCTGATGAACTATGCAGCGGTGCCTCCATAAAGTAATCTGCGCATACGCTTTTCACCCCTATTCCCGTCTCAACTGAAAGACTCCGTATCTCATCAAGTCCGGATTCATTCATCATAGGATTTTTGTCGATATCGTTGAAGTCAAGAATAAATTCTATCAAGTCCAGGCCTAATTCTTTAGCAATATGGAATTCCCGTTGCCAGTAACCTACGGGATGAGCCTGATAACGCCCCATGTACTTCGGAAGAAGGCGCCCCTGCATTACGCCAATTTGGAAAGATCTCATTTCAGCTCTCTCTTTGAGAAGCTTCCAATGATAGTATCACAGGCGCCGATGCTTGCCAGTTGTTTCTCATATGCATTATTGAGTTCAATTGAATCGAGAAAATTCCATGTTTTATGCCCGCCCGGCTTACCCTTTGCCAGCCAATGCAAGTGGTTGGAGAGGGGATACCGCTGTATTTGTTTTATATAATTCACCTGAAGACCGGCCTGCCTGGCAAGTTCAGCCAGCGTTTTAACATTGAAGAGAAAGAGATGACAGGACCAATAGGTAAAACGGGAAAAGGCTTCGTTTTCGTAAAGAGTCAGCAAGGCATCATCAGCGCTGGGGACCTCAATAATGATCCGGCCATTTTTTTTGAGATTTTTCATCAATTTTTTCAGTATGTCACAAGGGTCAGGCATGTGTTCAAGCACATGAAAAAGTGTAATTACATCAAAATAACCTGAGACTTTATCGATATTCCTGAAAGTCTTAAGGCTATGCTTTTTAAAATGCCGCTTCAAGGAAATCTCGGGTTCAACACCAACAACATTTGCCGCTACTTCTTTTGCCAATGCCAGAAAGCCCCCGGCGCCGCAGCCGAAATCAAGCACATCTTTTTTCATCAGCAAGCGCTTAAAATAACTAAACCGGCGTTTGTCATCGTTCTCCGTTTCTTTTAACCACTGTTCAATATTAATTTTACCTTCATGCATTCCTGAGTTTTCATAAAAACCCCTCTTTATATGGCTGAAGGAGGAAAGAAAAACCAGTCCGCAAGATGTGCATTCTGCTATCTTAAGAGATGGGTTATCACGCACCTTACCCTGCCTCATCTTGAAATTCTTTTCACCGCAGAGGTAACAACGCGATATATTATGTTTGTTATTCATAATCCTGTTTTGAAATTATATTTGAGGTATGTGCTCCCTTAATTTTTTCATCACAGGCACCTCATTCTGAAGGACGTAGATATCTCCATTACCCATTGCCTTTTCAATTTTACGTACCGCACCAACAAGCATTCTCAACCCTGCAGGTTCGATGGAGGCTGCCTGATCTGAACCATACATGGCATGGTCAAGAGTTATATGCCTTTCAAGCGACGTGATACCCATTGCTGCTGCTGCATACGATATAGCCAGTCCCACTTCATGGCCGCTGTATCCCACATCACATTTGTATCTTTCTCTCAGAGTGTTAATGCGTTTTAAATTCGCATCCTCATCTTTCATGGGATACGTCCCTATGCAGTACATGAGTTCGAAAGGAGATCCGGCTGACCGGAATATATTTACAGCATTGTCAATCTGTTCGAGAGTGCTCATCGCCGTTGAGATAAAAGTATGCTTTTTCTCCGATGCTATTTCCCTAAGCAAATCATCGTAAACTATCATAGCAGAGGCAACTTTATTATATTTCAAACCAAACTGCCTCAGAAATTTCTGGCTTTCGACGTCCCACGCTGAGGCAAACCATTCAATCCCGAGCTCACGGCAATACTTATCAATCTCTTTGTATTCCTCAAGTCCGAACTCCAGCCCTTCTTTTTGCGCTCTCTGGGTTGTCCCCCAAGGGCTCTCTCTTGGAGAATCAAGAAGTTTTTTCGTGTAAACAAGGTCGATTGTACGCTTTTGAAATTTTACAGCATCGCATCCGGCTTCCTTTGCAGTCTTGATAAGCTCTTTGGCAATGTTTATATCGCCGTTATGGTTAATGCCTATCTCTGCAATAAAAAATACTGACATAGATACCCTCCTATGAGAAAAGTTCTTTTTCTATGAATTCACACATAATGTGTCCGATAAGTATATGCGCCTCCTGAATTCTCGGCGTAGAAGCTGACGGGACACAGATACAAAGATCAGATGCCTTGAAGAGGGCACACTCTTTGTTTTTACCGGTCAGCCCTATGGTGTACATGCCTATGCTTTTTGCAGCCTTTACCGCCTCAATAATATTTTTAGAATTTCCGCTTGTAGTTATCGCCATCAGGACATCGCCTTTCTTGCCTTTTGCCTCGACCTGCCGGGAGAAGACGTTATCAAAACTGTAGTCATTTCCGATGGCGGTCAGCGAGGACGTGTTGACCGTCAACGCCTCCGCATCCAGCGCCCTTCTTTCCATAAAGAATCTGCTCACAAGCTCGGTTGCTATATGTTGAGAGTCAGCCGCGCTCCCGCCATTGCCGCATATAAGAAGTTTTCCCCCCGCTTTAAAAGTTTCGACTAAAACCTTTGCACTCTCATGAATACTTGAATAAAAAGCCTTATCCCTATGCAAGATTTCTATTACATTTATATGTTCGCCTATCCTATCGCGGAAATAATTATCTTTAAACTCTTCAGAGGCATTGCCGTTCAATATAAATTGCGCTACCTCCCTGATAACGCCGTCTCCTCGGGAAGACCGGGTAATAAATTTAGCGCTTTTCCTTGCCTCTTCGTGTGAATTGGCTGGAGCAAATGTAATATTCAAGTATTGCAATAGTTCCGCATCTTTAGGAGAATCTCCGGCAAAACATGCAGAAACAGTTTCAATCTTATATTTTTCAGCCAGTTCTTTGAAACAGGAAAGCTTATCCCTGCATCCGCTTATAAAAAAATCAGGTGAAAATCTTTCTTGAACATATTTGGAAAACTTATTATCCTCTCCTGTGATAAAACCTATCTTTACTCCTTTTCTTTTCAGCTCAAAAACAGCATCAATATCGGCAAACGAAATGCGTTTTGTCTCATTGCCGTCCTTATCAATATAAACCATTCCATCGGTCAGAACACCGTCAATATCAAAAAGCGCTGTCTTTATCTTCATAGTTTCCCCACAACATCATTATTTTTAGCATCATATTCAGATGCTTCCCACCAGTTTTGGATTTCAAAAAAGTCTTTTTTTACGCCATTTTCCTCAATGTACCGGTTAACTGCATTATCAAGGGAATATGCGGCGTCTCCTGTTTTGATAACCTCCGCCATATAGGTCTCAATAAATTTCCCAACCCTCTGAGGCGCGAGACGATCATCAAAATGGTTAAAGTCTGTTCGCCAAGCCGAGAAATCTCCTACTGTTAAATCTCCCCTGCCGGCGCTTATAATAGCCTCTTTAAATTCTCCCATAGATGTGTATAGCACTTTTTGTCGCTTGTTTGCGTAAATAGGGTGATTCAGGTTTTTGGAGGAATCCCAGTTTATCGCCCTGCACCCTATTGCTCCGGCCATAATTCCCACAGAACCCAAGCCGCAGCAGACAGACAGATTGGCACGCACGGCAACCGTCAGCGGATCGACAATAAATTTCAAAAAAACGATTCTTTTCTTATCAATAAGTACCTTTAGACGTTCATATATATCCTTCCCACAACGAAAAATTCCCGAAATGTCTTCAAGTCTGTACTTTTTGCTCTTAATGATCCCTCCCCACTCTTCGTTCTCCTCAAGAAGATCAAGAATGGAGAGATAAAAACACTCCACAGCCTCAGGTGTTACATACCCGCTGTTGCTTACAGATGTGTCAAAAATACCAATAATAAATTTACGCCCCTCTGCAATTAAATCAACACCATACGGGGCGTCATCCTGAGGCAGCAGCCAGATGCCTGAGGGTAAAATATGCCGGCATGAATTGCCCTTTTTGTGGAGGGTCTCAAACATCGCTTTACCCCATGCAAAAAATACCTGCTGCGGGTGGAGGTGTATATGCATGTTCGCAATCGGATAGTTGGACCACTGGAATCCGGCCATTATTCCGCCGGATGTCTCTATCGCTTTGGCCTGCGGCATCTGTATCCACGAAGTCTCCTGATGCTGCATGAGCATTTTGACGTGGAAACGGCGAAATACCGACAAATACGCCTCATACAGAATATTGTAATACAGCCATAACACGCGCAACCACCACGGCATACGCCCTTTGAAGAGAATTCCCGTATCTAATATTTTTCGGATATCGGCAAGTCGCAAGCGGGCTACTTTAAATATATTGCGGCAATCAACCCACTTCATACCGTGCTGCTCAATGATTTGTATTCTCTCCCTTGTCAAAGGAGTATCAGCCCTGTCGAAATAGCAGACAATATCGAAATCTTTGGAGTCTACCCATTTATACCAGAAAAGCATGAATCTATTCATCGGAAACAGAATGTCGTTATACTCTACCCATATTGCCGGTCTGTCAGCGCCGTTATGTCCGATGTATATGCTGTTTTTTATCACAGACAGGAGTGATTTCAAAAAAGAGACAAGAGGCCGGAGGAATAGCCTGATGTGACTTACCAAAGAAATAGACTCGTATATCCTAAACCCTCTGTTCTCATAAAATTGCATGAGCAATGAATTCACAGGGGTCCGGGTGAAAAAAAGCTCATGGCGTGCAGCATTTACGCTATCCTTTTTATTCTCGACCCGTGTAACAAAGAGCATCCTTTCGCGTATTGCAGAGGCAATGTATGACTTGACCATCTGCCTTTTCCATCCCGCGTCAGCAGACATATATTTTGTTAAGAACGCATCAGTTAACATACCCATCCTGTCTTGCAGTATATCCTGAAACGACGAACCGTCTTCGACTTGCAGGGTTAAGTTAGCCTCTTTAAATATCAGTCTCATATTTAATCTTTTCAGCACGTTCATAAACGCCGCTGCTCCGCGGGATATTCGATGCTCATCATAATATACAAGGGCAGGCGACAAGCGGCACTTAAGATACAAAAAAACAGCGTCCCATACTGTCAAACGCTCAGCCCATATAACACATGCGCAAGAAAAGACATTATTAGACGTAGTCATACACAATCTCTCAGAGCTGCCTGAACCCTCTGAAGGAAGGATTCTTATCAATGTAAAGCTTTTTAGCTTCAGCGAGGTCTCTCTCCAGCTTTTTTTTATAATAACTTGAAAGCAGCCGCGAATTAGCCTCCATAAGACTTTGATGAAAATCGTTATCAGAGAGGGAAGTAAAATTAACGGACAGCAGATCAGAATTTACATGTTTATTTTCATAGAAGTCCTGACAATCTTTCAGCAGTCCTTTCTCTATAGCATAATAATAAAGAGGGGAGCCAGGATAAGGGGTCACGGGTCGAATAGTTCTCATCTGAACCCCGTCGTCGTATTTAAGCAAAAAGTCTACACCCTTGTTTAGAGTTTCTCTGTTATCGCCGATATTGCCGAAAATTATATTAAAGCCCGGGCTAATGCCTGCCTCCAATGTTGCCTCTATCCCTTTAATTATCTGTTTTGTTGTCAACCCCTTTTTCATATTTTTCAATACCTGATCATCCATCGCTTCAATGCCATAATTTATAAAAACGCAGCCGGCTCGTTTCATGAGTTTCAATACCTCCGGCTTTGCATAATTCAGCCTGCCATTACAATCCCATTTTATTTTCAAATCAGCCTTTATAAAAGCTTCGCATAAGCTTACGGTCCTCTCTGTTGACGACATAAGAAGTTCATCTGAAAACGCCACATACGTTATTCCATAGTCTTTCTTCAATAAATTTATTTCCTCAATAATAGTTTCATTGCTTCTCTGTCTGAAACCCTCATCAAGCCTGTAGCAGAAATTACACGTAAAGGTGCATCCCCTTCCTGATAAAACAGGCATTACAAGGTCGCTGTTTGTTGCATGTGGCATTCTCATCAGCCGGTAATAATAAATCGGGAACAAATCATAAGCCGGGAACGGAATAGTATCAATATCTCTAATGAGAGTTCTTCTCTCATTAACAATTATTTTATCTCCCTCACGGAATGCAATTCCCTTAATTCCGCTTAATGACCCGCCGTTTTCAACAGCCCTCAATATTTCAATAACCGTTTCTTCACCTTCGCCTATAACAGCAATATCGGCTTGCGTTTTTTTTAGAAAAAATTCAGGCTCGGGCGAGGGACCATGGCCGCCGAGCATATAAAACGGCCTTTGTTTTGATTTATTAATGGCATCTGAGATTTTCAGCAGCTTTCTGTATTGATAGTACCCTGCTATTACGCTTACACCGACAACATCAAACCTTTTTTTGTCCAGATATTCAGTCAAATGGTCATCAGGATAATGATGTTTATCTTGATTATATATTTCTACGGAATATCCTTCTTTTTTCAGGCTGGCAGCTATGTAGGCCAAACCCTGGGGGAAAAAATGGATATATGAATCATTATTGTAAACAACTAAAAGAATTTTCACGGAATTCAATTGCATAGAACTCATCGTCTCAGAAATCATCGAATAAAATATTAAGAGTCAACTACGCCTCTTTTCCAAAGCGCTTTTCATATATTTTGCTTTCAATTTCTCTCAATAACTCTTTGGAGAAATCATCATTTTTAATGACTAATTGTTTTAAATGATCTCTCATAGATAATTCGCTCTCTTGGAACAAAATAAAGTTGTCAAGAATCATCATGCCCTCTTTTTTAGTTTCTGGAGTGACTTTTAACACTGTATCTTGAAAAGTCGCGTAATTACTTTTTAAATCAGTAATATCCCTTACAGATTCTTCATTCTCAATTTCGCGCAGCATGTCTGTGTCGACCATATTTTTTTCTATGCAATACTCTCTTAAGCTAGTGCCTGCATATGGATAAAAAATCCTGGCAGAAGGATGATCAATCCCCCACTCTTTGCATGAATTGACGTCATTCCACATATCGTCAACAGATTGCTCCGGCAAAAAGAACATGAAATTAGCTACCTTGCGCAATCCATATTCTGATAAAATTTCAAAACATCTATTGTATGCTTCATTACGTATTGGCTTGTTAAGGATTCCTGCTCTCAATTTTTCATTAGATGTCTCAACACCAATACTTACAGACTTACAACCCATCTCAGCAAGTATTTTTGCATTCTCATGCTTAATTGTTTGAGCTGTAGTTTCAATTGTGAAAGGCAATCCGATCTCTTTCTTGTAAGCTTCCGCAAACTCTTTTAAATAATTGAACGGCACAGCCAAAAAAGTTTCATCCCAGAAACGCAGCATTTCAAGGTTATACTGCTCTTTTAAATAGGCAATTTCTCTTATTAAATAAGATATGCTTTTTGTACGAGAGTGCCCACTTTCCTTAATAGGATAAATACTTTTTAAATAGTTATTGATGCAGAAGCTGCAGGAATATGGACAATTTCTCCCCACAAAAACGCTGCCTCTTCGGTATATCTTGCCTTCATAAGGATAATAGAAATTGTTATCATTGTATAAAGTCCAATCTAAGATCGGCACTTCGTCGTTGAACTGCAATAAGGGACGAAGCGGGTTTCGAATTATTTCATTTTCATTTTTTATCCATAAATTCTTAATGTCTAATTTTAAACGCCCTTTATCAATAGAATCTAATAATTCAACAAGCGCATATTCTCCTTCCCCAATGCAGACAATGTCAACTTCGCGATGTCTTATAACCTGTTCAGGAGCAACAGTTGCATGCACACCCCCCACTACAATTGGCACATCGGGTAGCATGGTTCTTACCTTTCTTATAAGGAAAAGAGCAAACGGCCAATCATCGGAAAAACTGGAAAAGCCAACCACATCAATCTTCTGTGTCAGAATTTGGTCCTCAAGGTCAGGCAATAAAGTCGTTAGAGGTTTTTTAGAATACCTTAAATCTGTATTCTTTATACGTTTAAACTCTAAATCAATACTTGACTTATACTCTTTATAAATTCTATAGGATTCCAGATTCTGATCACTTGTATAATTTGCTGTGTCAAATAGAATAAATTCATGGCCAGCTTTCTTTGCAAATGCAACCAAACTGGAAATGCCAGGATACTGAACGCCGGAGACTAATCGGTTACATTGCACAAACAGAATCGTTGCCATAGCATGTCCTCATCCTATCTATTATTTTAATCAATGAATTTTTTGGTGTGATTCTATAACGCTACTTTTTATCTTTTTCTATATACGATATAGCATTTGAATAAGGCAGTTTTTTCACCAGAACATTTTTGCCTGAAAAAAAGTCATCTATCGCTCGATTTGCACCGGGGAATGCGCCATAATCATCCAAAATAACAATGCCGCCACGCACCACTAAGGGATAAAACTCTTCTAAACATACTTTAGTTGCCTCATAGAGATCAACATCAATATGGAGAAGAGAAATTTTTAATTGTGGATTTTTGAGCTTATAGTCCGGAACCGTTTTTAAAATGTCTCCTTCTATAAGTTCAATGTTTTCATACAGGTTCAACTTTATTAAAATGGAAATCAACCGGTCTCTGCTTATACTTTTATTCCCGGCCTCCCGTATAAACTGTTTTCTCTTTTGTTTGTCAGGTTTAAAGTTGGCTTCAGGAAATTCTCCAAATGTATCAAAGGCTATTATCTTTTTGCTAAATGGATTCTCAAGAAGTGATCTGAATTTAATAAATCTGCTGAGGGATGCTCCTTTAAAGACGCCGCATTCAATAATTTCGCCAGCCAATCCGGATACTCTTCTGAATAGCTCAAGATGTGTAGCAAATTTGCTTATCCTGTTGACCGGCGCAGTCAAATAGAAGTTATTTTCGTACTCGTAATGTTTATTTAAATCCATAGTTATTTGCAGACAGGCAATGCAGCCAAATCTATGCTTAATCCTGCCTTAGTCTTAAGGGGATCGCTGCTTAACATTTTACTTTCAACAACATCTTTTAAAAACAGCCCCAATAACAATTCCTGCTTGTCTCTGCCAAACTCATTTATTCCAAAGTCGTCCCCTGTGATTTTATATTTCATGAGAAATTCTCCCACCTCATTGCTAACAGTTATCGTATTGGCCCAACGAATATTTATCAGGTAAAAACCATTCTCCTTACGGAATCTTAGCCGCTGCGGCACAATAAATCTTGCTCCATTAACGATCTCTCTCAAAACATTTTCTTCTGCTTCCATTTTGTAGTGTTTTACAAAACTATTTTTGTTTTCCATCAGATGGTCCTGCTTGTCTAATGCGCCGTAATACGCCAGAGCAGATGACCTGCAGCCTGTCTGACATATTTCTATGTAATCACATCCCAGACAGCCCTTAAACCGGAAGCTTCCATCACGCCAACTAATCATATTCTGATATGCTTTTCCGAGGCCGATTTCAAAGATGTTCCCATAGTTTTTTTCTTCATGAACACACGCATGTGTATCTCCATTCGCGTTTATGCTAAACCGATGCCCACCCTGGGCAGGACAACCTCTCCCTACAAAATCGCTGTATTTCTCCAAATCACCAAGAAAACATAAAGGATAGCTCACCAAAGTCCCAATCATTATGCCGGTATCTTTCTTTACCTCAACCAAACTATCCAGCACAAGCCGTGCATCTTCCTTTTCAATTGTGACATCTATTTTCTCTTTATGACAAAGAGAGACCGGAGGCACAACTCGAGTGCCAAATATTTTTTGACAACCTAACTCGTGCGCCAGCCTTCCGGTTTGATAAACATGGGTTTTATTCCTTTGAGAAACAATCATATTAACACTTACCCTTATTCCGTTTCTGACCGCAATATCTATTCCCCGCAAAATCTTTTTGAAGGCGCCATTCTGATTTACCATATAATCATTCGTATCAGTGTCGTGAGAATTCAGGCTGGTTAATATATGATCCAAGCCGGCATCGCGCAGCCGTATTATCTTTTCATCAGTAGCCAGCATCAGATTAGAATTGCAGCTTACTGATATATTGTTGCCGGCAAGCCTCCGTAAGGCATATTCCAAAAGCTCGAATCTGGAAAACGGCTCGCCCCCCGTAAGCACAACATGAAACACACCTGCCTCAACTAACATATCGGCAATACCGTCAAACTTTTCAGGTGTAAGACTTGCGGTTCTTGCATTTTCCTCGCGCCAAAAATTATAACAATGTCTGCATTTCGCATTACAGACATCGGTAATTTCAAGATTTACAGTCGTCGGCGCTGAGAAAATCCTCGTTTTCATAACCCTCCTATATCGAAATATAACACCATCAAATTACTCAAAACTCAACTCTATTCTGCTATACAAGATAGAAAGTCACCGGTTGTTTCTATTTTAAGAAGCCCCATACCCTCTGTCAACCATTACTGTGTCCGGCATAAGCTGATCTATTTTCCATCTTCTCATCACGCTTTAGCAGGCTAAAACCAGGCTTCTAAACGCTCCAATGCTTGCCAGAAGCCAGCTCCATCATTCTTGTGTCCCTGCCACACTTCGGGAATAAATGATGCGGAAGGAGAAGTCCTGTCAAGAACCTCGGCCACCATCGCAAAGTCAATATCTCCTTCGCCTATTTGAAGTCCCTCACCGTCAACTCCGCTTGCGTCCCCCATATGAATATGCGCCGTAAAAGGCGCGGCCTTGTTTATAAATTTACTGAAAGACCACTTATAATAATTACAGGCTAGTTTTGAATGTGAAACGTCCAAACAAATTCTGAATTTGTTGTCACCGCAGAAGTTCACAAGCTCATCAGGATCCACAAAAAGATTATGGTATCGCTGCCCGCCGAAGTGCCATGGAAAGGGAGGCATGGTTTGCGGAATAATTTCTACCCCTTCCGTATCAAGGGAACTAAGGCTTTCTAAAAGCACAGTGTAGTATTTGCCTTTTTCCGATGGACTGATAAAAGCATCCATGCTGAAGCCTCCTGCATTCAAAACAATGCAGGGTTTTTTTGTATTTGGAAAATATTGTTTTAGCTCTCTTGTAATGCCAATCACACGTTGAACTTCCATTACAGAGCGTTTACGGTATGTCTCTTTTTTCGAGCATAGATCCAGTATATGGTCATTTGAAAAAAGTTCCGGACAGTGAACGACAAAACCCAAAGGCAATGGATCCGGGAAAAAATCCTGAATAGATTGCTCCAGGTCTTTGTAACTAAGGTGGAACTCTAGAAGGTCAACATTAGTCATACCTGCAATACGCATTGCATCATGATAGCGCACAGGGACTCCAAAGGGCCGCCTAAAGTGATAATTCCTCGGCTTTACGGGATTGTCCTCAATATCCGCCGGGTAAAAAAAGTCATTTTTTTTGAAGTCCCGTCTGGTTATCTTTCCAATCAGCTCTTTTTTCCGGTAAGGTGACACTCCCTTCCCAGGAGAGCGCACTTCAATTACATCTGCCGTTATAATTTCTCCTGCTTTCAGGTCACAATTGATAACCAGGCTTTTACCTAAACTTTCCCTGTTTATCATCTCTCCTTGCGATACATGCCGGCGATTAAAAATCCCCATTGCCTGTTCGACTTCTCTGATTCCAAGAACCATATTCTTGAATTCCTCAGGGAGAAGGCTTACTTTGTGGTCGCTGCCTTCCATGGTTTTGTCCAATGTAAAATGTTTTTCTATCACTTTAGCTCCATGGGCCACGGCGGCAATCGCCACATTAATACCCCTTTCATGCCCTGAATATCCAACTATACAGTTGCCAATCTCCCTTAACCGCTTGATAAAATTCAGTTGTATGTCTTTATAAGGAGCTGGATAGGTGGAATTGCAGTGCATTAATACATATTGCGCACCCATAATTCGTAAAAGTCTGACAGATGCCTGGATTTCTCTTTCCGTCGACATGCCCGTAGAACAGATCATGGGCTTATTTTTTTTTGCGATTGCAGTAAGCAAATCATGGTTTGTAATATCGGCAGAAGCGACTTTGAATGCCTGAATCCCATATTTATCAAGGCGTTCTACGCTTACTGCATCCCATGGAGTGCAAAGCGGAACTATGCCTTTTTCGCGGCAATAATCAAAAAGGCCAAAGAGCTGCTCTTGTTCGAGTTGAACCCTGGATAGCAAATCAAGTACATATTGAGAACCAAGATCCTCGCTGGAGTCGTCGGCGTTCCCTTCATTTTTATACAGTGTTTCCATATCCCGCATCTGAAATTTTACACAGTCAGCCCCAGCCCATATTGCTCTGTCAATCAGTTCTTTTGCCAGCTCTGTGCTTCCGTTGTGATTGTTCCCTATCTCAGCTATTATGAAAACGGATGAATCCGCGCTAATCTCATGTTTGTCAATTGTTATAATCTGTGCTTTTTTACTCGCGACCGCAACCAGCCTGTGATGACTGTCAACAAGCGGAACAAATTCAATACGTTCAGAGAAAGACTCCGTAATTTTTTCCGGAGATTCTTTTTCAAAACAAAAATTATAGTCCACATTGGCTACTAATGAAACAGGCTGATGCAAATCTATACTGGCTTGTGCCGCAAGCCAGCGCCTTAAATCGCCATCGGTGATTACACCTTCTAAAACACCTGAGTCTCCTATGGCAAAAACTATCCCTTTCTTATTTTTACTAATCTTTTCCAGGGCTTGAAGGATGGAGTCTTCTGAAAAAATACTATATTTTTTTATATCACGATCGATAATCATTGTCTGCTTTCATGTTTGGTGTTTAATAAAAGAAATTCGATAATTCTGAAATCATGTTCGGAATCTATTTGCCATGCAGCTTCTTCTCTCATTACATACAGGCTAATCTTTCCTCCCAACCGGTTACCGGTCTCTTTTATCACCCACGGTTTGAATATATAAATCGAGCCGTTTTCAGCAAACTGCGGATTCATGTCTTGACGACGCGGCCTGCAACGATAGTCAAAATTGACAGAACATGCCTTGCCGTTCTCTATTTTCCAAAGTAAAGAATGCGTACGATATACGGATAACAATGAATCCGCATCCTCAGAAAAAAATTTATCTATTGCAAGTTCAATATCTTTGGAGGTTCTAAACGGGGAGGTACACTGCAAAAAAATTACGACATCAGGCTCATAGGCCTCTGTTTTGCTCAGGTGATCCAGTGCATGCTGCAAAGCTGATTCAGACGACGAT
>ERZ1292630.481-Hain-H41-02um-R3-481-length-42021-cov-8_pt1 | contig 42021 bp, 40 predicted proteins | sample MGYA00564408_ERZ1292630 | MGnify/ENA primary metagenome ERZ1292630 (study PRJEB36523, sample SAMEA6512641) | groundwater metagenome | collected 2019-01-08 | study: AquaDiva: Metagenomics assemblies of 32 groundwater samples
AAAAACCTAAACATATTCTTAAACCTTAATAACAAAATAATAATAAAATAACATAAAATTCTTTATAAATTAAATTGAAATCTGTAATCTAGAACCTAAAGTATTATATTTACAGCACTTATTACATTCCCAATCGTTATAAATAAAATCAGTATTAATATAATTTAATTGAATTTTAATTTTAGAATTCACAAACCAATTAACTCCAAAAGTAAGAGAGCTTGTTATCCCTGTTTCTGGAAAAACAACAAGATCATCATCAGGTTTATGAGTGTCAACAAAACAATATCTAATAGCAAGCTCTATAGCCCCATAATTTTTAAGAAAACGTCTAGGATTAATCATGGACCCAGATTCCATAATATATGAACGTTTTTCACCAGTTAAAAAATATCCTACTTGAAAATAGAATCCATCATAAGTACTTGGATCAATAGGATGCTCCCAACAAATAAAATTATAAAAAAATTCAGACTGAATACTAAAACACTTATATTTTAATATAGTTTCTATTCCATAAATAAAAGAATAAACAGATTTTTTAGCATTTCCAGTTCCAACAAATGTATGAATTCTATTTATATTATAAGCTCTATCTCTACATTCTATACCAGTATTTACAGAAAGAGGGGTTGTATGATTATTAGCATATTGAAAACTTAATCCAAAATGAAAAGTACAATCAATATGATTAATTGGTAAAATAACACTTCTAAACATAAAATAATATTTATCTTTTAACTCTTTTTTAATACTACGATTATTCATATTTTCTAAAGAAAAAACAAAAGAAATATTTAATAAATCTTTTATATTTAAAAAAATATTATCTTTAAAAAAATATTTAATAAAAAATCCAAACGTCTCTTTTGTTAAAAAAGAATCAGATAAAGTAGAAGTTTCTAAAAAAATAAAATTTGATAATCTAGTATTCGGTTCAATGCCAATAATAGAATTAAATTGACCAAATTTAAAAATAAAATTATTTACAGAAAATTTTAAATATCCTTCAGAAAGATTAGTATTAGTTCCATCAGTTTGAGAAAAATTAAATCTAGAATAATAATTTAAAAATACATTATAAAATTTACCAATAGTTCCATTAGTAATAAAACAACCTCTTCTTAAAGAAGAACTTAAAAAAAATTTATTAAAATCATCTTTCATTTTTTTATCTTTTACTACATTCAAAACACTATCCTCTTGTATAAGAATATTTGGATTAAAAGTAAATTCACAATACGAAATATTCAAAAAAATAAAAAATGAAATAATTTGGAAAAAAATTTTTATAAAAAAACCAAAATAATGATGTGTAACCATCAAATTTCCTATTAAAATAATAAAAGAACCATTATCTAATGTTAATAAATTATAATAAAATATGCAATATATATTGTAAAATATTTATTATTATATAATTTATTGCTAAAATAACATATATGATATATAATAAAAATATAATTTTTAAAATAAAAAATAAATGTATAATAAAATAATTTTTATAAAAAGTTCTTATAAAATAAATAAAAAATTAAACAAAAATATAGAAATTTCATTTATAGGTAAATCAAATTCTGGAAAATCTAGTGTAATAAATGCAATAACAAACACTAACATAAGTATAACAAGCAATACACCAGGCAAAACAAAAACTATTAATTTTTTTAAAATAAAAAGAAATTATTACTTTACAGATACTCCGGGATATGGATATTCTAAATTAAAAAAAAAAACTTTATACAATATAAAAAATTTATTAAAAAATTATATAATTTCAAGAAAATCTTTAACAGGGATAATTTTATTAATAAGTTCAAATAATTTTTTTAAAACATTAGACTATAAAATTATAAAATCAATTAAACAAAAAACTCATATTTTAATCACAAAATGTGATAAAATTTCAAAAAAAAAAGAAAATAAATTAATAAAAAATACAAAAATATATTTAAAAAAAACTAATATAACTTTTCAAATTTTTTCTATAAAAGAAAAATTTTTAATAAACAAATTAAAAATAAAAATAAAACAATTCATACATTTATAAAACAACTATATATCTATATTATCAGCATAAATAGCATTTGTATCAATAAATTTTTTTCTTCCTTCAATATTGTCTCCCATTAACATAGAAAAAACAACATCAACATTTTTTTCATCTTCTAATTTTATTTTAATTATACTTCTATTTTTAGGATTCATTGTTGTTTCCCAAAGTTGTTCTGGATTCATTTCTCCTAAACCTTTATATCTTTGTATATTAACTCCAATTTTTGATTCATTTTTTATCCATTCCATCGTTTCTCTAAAGTTTACAATTTTATATACCTGATTCCCCTTTTTTATATAATAATTTTTATTAATAAAATCATTTAATTTAATTCCTAAAGAAAATAAATTTTCATATTCAATAGAAGAAAAAAAATTTATATCAAAAAAATAATCATAAAAAATAGCATATTTACATAAAGAAATTTTTATATAATCATTTTTATTAAAATCAACTGTAAAATAAAAATTTTTATCATGATTAAAATTATTAAAATAATTTTGTAAATTATTTTTCCAATTTAATAAAACTAAATCATTAAAAAAATCTTCTACACTCAATTTATCGAAAAAAATAAGCAAATCTAATAACTCTTTTGGATATATTAATGATAATTTATCAATTATTATAGATAATTCTTTATATAAAGAAAAAATAAATTTTAATTTTTCTTCAGATAATATTTGATCATTTTTTTCTAAATAAATTTTAAATTCATTTAATGAACTAAAAAATAAATAATCATTTAAGCTATAAATATCATTAAAATACACAATTTCTTTTTTTTTTTTTATTCTATATAAAGGAGGTTGAGCAACATAAATACATCCTCTTAAAATTAAATCTTTCATGTATCTATAAAAAAAAGTCAATAATAAAGTCCTTATATGTAAACCATCAACGTCTGCATCTGTCATTATTATAATAGTATGATATTTCAATTTATAAAAATTATAATCTTCTCCTATTCCACAACCCAAAGCTGTAATCAATAATCCAATTTCTACACTAGACAATAATTTATCAATACTAGCTTTTTCAACATTTAATATTTTTCCTTTCAATGGTAATATTGCTTGATTAACTCTAGATCTAGCTTGTTTTGCAGACCCTCCAGCAGAATCACCTTCAACTAAATATAATTCAGATAAGGACGAATCTTTTATCTGACATCTTGCTAATCGACCAGATAATTTATTAAATTCCAAAAATTCTTTTTTTTTTATAATTTCTTTCGCTCTTTTAGCTGCTTCTCTAGCTTTAGAAGTTTCTAAAATTTTATTACAAATAATTTTTGCTATAGACGGATGTTCTAATAAATAATTATAAAGATTTTTAGAGATTATGGATTCAACAGCAGATTTAACATTAAAAGACACTAATTTTTCTTTAGTTTGAGATGAAAATTTAGGATCAGATAATTTAACAGACAATACAACAACAACCCCTTCTCTAAAATCATCTCCTATAACAAAAATTTTATTTTTTTTTAAAAAAAAATAATTTTCCATATAAATGTTAAATGTTTTAGTTAAAGCGCTTTTAAAACCTGATAAATGAGATCCCCCATCTTTTTGTCTTACATTATTAGTATAACAAAAAATATTTTCATTCGATGATTTAGTCCATTGAATTGCACATTCCACATATATATCATTTTTAATACCACTAAAATATAACACACTCCCAATAGTATTTTTTTTTAAATTTAATTGTTCTATAAAAGCTTTTATTCCACCAGAAAAAAAATAAACATTTTCTTTCTTTTTTTTTCTATTATCTTTTAATAAAATTTTTATACCAGAATTTAAAAAAGATAATTCTCTAAATTTTTGATCCAATATATTATAGTTAAAATATATATTTTTAAAATAAACTAAATTTGGTTTAAACCTTATTAAAGTACCACGAATAAAAATTTTATTAATTTTTAACAATTCAGAAATTGAATAACCATTAATATAATCTTGTCTATAAGTATATCCTTCCCTATAAATACAAATATACATACATTTAGATAAAGCATTTACAACAGATATTCCAACCCCATGTAATCCACTAGAAATTTTATATACATTACTATCAAATTTTCCTCCAGAATGTAATGTTGTCATAATAACTTCAACAGCAGTTTTTTTTTCCTCAAAATGAAAATCTACAGGAATCCCTCTTCCATTATCTTTTACACTAACACTATAATCATAATTAATATTAATAACAATATCATTACAAAAACCAGCTAAAGCTTCATCCATAGAATTATCAACTATTTCAAATATTAATCTATGTAATCCAGTTCCATCTCCAGTATTTCCTATATACATTCCAGGCCTTTTTTTTACTCCTTCAAGTCCTTTTAAAACTTTAATACTAGAAGAACTATAATTATTCATAAAAATCCTTAATTTAATAGCAAAAATAATAAATAAACAAAATTTATTACAACCTAATAGGCATTAAAATATAAATACTATCATTTCTTTTTCTTAAATTATTTATTTGAAAATTTTTTAAAAATTTTATATCTTCAATATTACAGTCAAAAGATTCAACAATAACTGCACTTTTAGAATCAGAAATAATCATTAAAACAAATTCAAAATTTACAACATTTAAAATATCTATAATATATTTTGCATTAAAAGCTAAAGTAATATCTTTTCCATCATAATAAACAATTTTTGTTTTATCTTCAACATATTCTTTGATATTATTATATGTTGATAAAAATAAATTATCATTTATTAAAATCATTTTAATAATACAATCTATCTTTTTATCTAAAACACTAACTCTTAAAAAAATATCTAACAATTCTTGTTTATTACAAATTAAAAAATTTCCATTCAAATTATTTAATAAATTTAAATATTCAGGGTATTTTCCAACTAATAAATTAGTTTTAACTATAATATTTTCTGTCATAAATTTAATATAATTATCATAAACAACTACTTTAATATTTTCAGATTTTTGAAAAATATTTACTATATTTTGAAAGCTTTTTCCAGAAATAATAATTTGTTTAAAAAATAAATTATTATTTAAAAAATTTAATTTATACATAGACAATCTATGCCCATCAGAAGAAACTACATATAATAAATTTTCTTGTAAATCAAAAAGTATTCCATTTAAGTAAGTTCTAACATCGTTTTCTGCTACAGAAAAAAAAACTTTTTTATAAATTGTTTGTAGTTGTAAACTTGAAATATAAAAAGAAAAATCATTATTAATAGTAAAATTATAAAAAAAATTTTCTGAAGATAAACAAATTCTAAATTTTAAATAATTAATATTTATTAATAATTCTTCATTGTTTTTTATAAATTCAATATAACTATTATTTGGAATAACTTTAATTATATTTATAATTTTTTTTAAAGAAACACTAAAAAAACCATTTTCACAAAATTCTTTAATAGGATAAATATAAATTACTTCTAAAAATTCATTAATAGAAACAACAATCAATTTTTTTTCATATACACGAAAAAAAATACAATGATCACTTTTTTTATCAATAAAATTTTTTTCAGTAACACAAGACATTATTTTTAAAATAAAAATTAAATTTTCTTTAATAATTATAAATTTCACTATAGTCTCCATAAAAAAAATTTTTTTTTAAATTAATATAATCATTAAATATAAATTTATTAAATTTAATTAATTTATAATTTTTTTTATAAAAATAATAAACATTATTAACATTTAATTTTAAAAATTTACTTATTTCAATATCTTTTTTATTTGTTAATAATTTCATTAAATAAATTACCATTTGTAAAAAAAATTTAATCAATTTATTTTTCTTTTTTTTTAAAAAAATATCAAAATAAAAAATTCCATAATATTTTAAAGATTTTTTCATTATATATTGAAGAGAATAAATTTTAAAATCAAAAATATTAAATAAATTTATAACATATTTAATAAAATTTTTATTAATAATATTTTTTGTTAAAAAAGAATATGATAAAATTTTTTTTATAAAATTAAAAAACAAAAAATTATTTTTAATATTAATAATTATAAAAAATAAATTATCATAAGATAAAAAAATATTAAATAATAACAATTTTTGATTTAAAATTTTTATATTAGTTTTTAAATTAGAATATTTTAACTCAATAAAAATTTTATAATATTTATCTTTTAAATATAAATTTTTTAATTTTAATAATGCTTCATCAGAACATAATGAAAAAATATTTTTTTTTTTTAAAAAAAATTTAATAATATTAATTACATTTTTTTGAAAATTTAATAAATTAAATATATAATTAACATCATCTATTATTAATATATCAAAAAAATTATAAATTTTTATAAAATATTCAATATTCCCTTTTTTTAAATAAAAAATAAAAATAGAAAAAAAAAATTTAGAATTAACAAATATTATATTCTTATTATGAAAAATTAAATAATTATATAAAAATATTAACAAAAAAGTTTTTCCAGCTCCTTTTTCACCATAAATAATTAAAAAATTTGATGAAAAAAATAATTTTTCAAAAAAATTTATTAATATATTTTTTATTAATAAATTGAAATTATCAAAATAAAAATTTAAAAAATTAATATTAATATTTTTTTTATTTTTTTTAATAAATTTATAATTATTAAATTTTTTTTTTTTTAAATAAATAAAAAAAATATTATAATTAAAAAAAATCATATAAAATTTAATAAAATATTTAAATAAATAAAAATATTTATTTAAAAAATTTATAAATAAAAATTTATTTAAAATTATTAAATATAAATTATTGTTTATTAATTGAATTTGTATATTTAAAAAAAAAAAATTAGAGAATTTAAAACCATAAATAAAATTTATATATAAAATAAATTTATTCCAAATAATATACAATTTATAAAAACTATTAAAATATTAATAATATATTATTATCATAATTATTATGATAAAAAAAACTTAAAATAAAAAATACTAAATAATAAATATTTATTAAACAATAATAATATTTTATTGTATTTATAATAAACATATATATAAATATATATAAATATATTATTATTATTAAATTAATTTTATATTGTTTTGTTGTTGTTGTTTTTTATTTCTGATTATTTTATTTTAATTCTTTTTCTATTTATTATTGAGCTATTATGTCACTAACTTTTAATCCTAGTATTTTACGTTTACGTCGCCGTAGCGGCTTTCGTGTACGCATGCGTACTGCAAATGGGCGTGCACTTTTACAACGCCGTCGTTTTAAAGGTCGTAAAATACTTTCACGTTAATCTTTTTATGCGGTTCATTTGTTTACCTACATCTTTTTCAGATTCACGTTGTTTATTATTTGGTTTTATTTCTTTTACAACTGTTACTTTTTATTTTTTTTATAACTTATCTTTCTTTTCTTTTTCTTTTGAACGTTTTATTTTACGTAAATTTTTATTTTCTTTATTTTTTCTTCCTATTTATGGATTTTTTCTTTTTATTAAATATTCTTCTATTTATTTAATTTTTTTATATAAAACCTTCTTTTTTTTTCATTTAAATATTTTGTCTTATGCATTATATAATTATTAAATTTTTAATTTTTTATAAAATTTTTTTAAGTTCAATTTTACCACATAAATGTCGTTTTTATCCTTCATGTTCTTCATATTTATTATTATCTGTTAAAAAATTTACTTTCTATAAAGCTTTTTATTTTTTTTTTAAACGTATTATTAAATGTAATTGTTTTTTTTCTGGAGGATATGATCCAGTTCCATAAAATTTTTTTTATTGTATAATAATATTTTTTCTTTTTATGGAATATTATATGTCTACTCAAAATATAAGATTTATTTTATTAGGTTTATTGTTTGGGGTATTATTTTTATTATTTAATTATTGGGAAACAGAAAAATTAAATAATAATTTGAAGAATGATAATGAAAATTTTTTATTAAATGATTTAAAAAGTGATAATGATTTTTTAGATGTTAATCAGAATAATGATAAAATTTTTATTTATGATAATCAATTAAAAAAAAATGATATTATAAAATATGATAATAATTATGATTACATTTTTGTTAAAACAGATGTTTATAATATAAAAATTGATCTTTATGGTGGAGATATTACATTTTTAGAATTATTGAAATATCCTATTTCTAAATTCAAAAATTCTTCTGGTTTTGTTCTTTTTGATACTTCAGATTTAAGATATTATATTGCTCAGTGTGGTTTATTGAGCGAAAATGGACCTGATTCTAAAAGACTTGGAAAAGTTAAATTTTTTTGTGATCAAGAAAATTTTTTTATTGGTGATAATGATTTTTTATTTGTTGATTTATTTTATCAAACTGATAATAAAATAAATTTTACTAAAAGATTTTGTTTTAAAAAAAATAATTATTTAATAGATGTGGAATATATTGTTTCTAATAATAGTAATAATAATTATTATGGTTATATGTATGGAAGATTAAAACAAAGTGAAAAAATATCAAATGATAGCATTTTAATGATGTCTGCTAGATCATATACTGGTGGAGCAGTTTATACACCTTCAAAACATTATAAAAAAGTTTTATTTTCTGATATAGAATCTAATAAATTATTTAATGAACAAATTTTTGGGGGATGGATTTCTATGGTTGAACATTATTTTTTAAGTGCTTGGATCCCATCTCCAAATAATGAATATATTTATTGTTCTGAAAGATATGGAGACAAAATTTATGGAGTAAGATTTATTTGTAAAAATCCTTTAATTGTTGAACCAGGTTGTATAAATAGCATTAAAGCTAGTTTATTTGCTGGACCTGAAATTGTAGATGTTTTAAAAAATATATCTGATGGATTAAGTTTAACTGTTGATTATGGAATTTTATGGCCTATAGCACAACCTATATTTTGGGTGTTAAAAAATATTAATAATTTTTTTAAAAATTGGGGATTTTCTATAATTATTACTACTTTATTGATAAAACTTTTATTTTATAAATTATCTGCTTCAAGTTATAAATCTATGGCTAAAATGAGAAAACTTCAACCAAGAATAAATTTATTAAAAGAAAGTTTTGGAGATGATAAAACTAAATTTGGAAAAGCAATAATGGATTTATATAAACAAGAAAATGTTAATCCATTGGGGGGATGTTTACCAATAATTATTCAAATTCCAGTTTTTATATCTTTATATTATGTTTTATTGGAAAGTGTTGAATTAAGACAAGCAGAATTTATATTTTGGATTGTTGATTTATCTTCTAGTGATCCATATTATATTTTACCAATTATTATGGGAATTAGTATGTTAATACAACAAAAGTTGAGTCCAGCTCCTCTTGATCCTATACAAGCTAAAATGATGTTAATTATGCCTTTAATTTTTTGTTTTTTATGTTTTCAATTTCCTTCTGGTTTAGTTTTATATTGGGTAGTTAATAATTTACTTTCTATATTGCAGCAATTATTTATAGTAAAAAGATATAGCTAAATATGAAATTGATAAATGATACTATTGTTGCAATTGCAACACCTCATGGGTATGGTGGAATTAGTATTATTAGAATTTCTGGAAATAAAATTTTTTGTTTAATTGAAAAAATTGTAAAAAAAAAGTTGTATTCTAGAATTTCTAGTTATTGTTTTTTTTATGATTTAAATGATGTTTGTATTGATAAAGGCATTGTTGTATTTTTTAAAGCCCCAAATTCATTTACAGGAGAAAACGTTTTAGAATTTCATTGTCATGGTGGAGTAATTATTGTTAATATATTGTTAAAAATAATTTTATCATTTGATATTAGATTAGCTTTTCCTGGTGAATTTTCTTTTAGAGCTTTTTTTAATAATAAAATTGATTTGATTCAGGCAGAATCTATTTCTCATTTAATTTTTTCTAAAACTGAAAAATCTGTTTTATCTATAAATAAATCTTTAAATGGGCTTTTTTCTGGACATATTAGAATGATTTTAAATGATGTTTTTTTTTTAAGAATGCATATTGAATCTCATATAGATTTTTTAGATGAAAATATAAGTTTATTAAAAAAAGAGGAATTTATTTATGATATTTCTAAATTGTTAAAAAATTTGGATATTCTTATACAAAATATAAGTGATTCAAAAAATATTTCATATGGTCTGAATGTAGCAATTTTAGGAAATGCAAATTCTGGTAAATCAACTTTGATGAATTTATTAGCTAAAGAACAAGTTTCTATTGTTGATAAAGATCCAGGTACAACTAGAGATATTATAAAATTTTTTATTGTAATAAATGGAATAAAATTTAATTTAATTGATACAGCTGGAATTAGAATTACAGAAAATAGAGTAGAACAAGAAGGAATTAAAAAATCTATACAAGCAGCTTTAAATTCAGATTTATTATTATTAATAATTGATACTTTAATATATAAAAATCATAATATTAATTATATTTATAATAAATTATTTAATTTTGTTAATTTAAATAAAAATAATCATTTAATTTTATTAAATAAATGTGATCTTATAATTAAAAAATTTTATAATAATTTTAAAATGTATAATAACTTTATATTTTTTTCTGCTAAAACTGGATATGGATTAAATAAATTAAAAAAATTAATTTTAAAAAAATGTAATTATATTAATAATGATGATACTATATTTTTTGTAAATAATAGAAATTTATTTAATATTAATTTAGCTAAAAATTGTTTAAAAAATTGTTATAATTATTTACAAAATGATTTTTTTTATGATCTTTTAGCTGAAGATTTAAAATCAACTCAAAAATTTTTAATGGAAATTGTTGGTGAGGGTGTTAATGAATGTTTTTTGGATTTAATTTTTTCGGAATTTTGTATAGGTAAATGAATAATATTATTTATGAAAAATTTTTTTGATGTTATTGTTGTTGGTGGGGGGCATGCAGGATTAGAAGCTTGTTTTTCTTCTTCTATTATGGGAGCAAAAACATTATTAATAACTCATAATATAAATTCTATAGCTCAAATGTCTTGTAATCCGTCAATTGGTGGAGTTGGAAAAGGACATTTAGTTAAAGAAATAGATTCTTTGGGTGGTTTAATGGGAGTTCTTGCAGATATTTCTGGAATACAATTTAGAAAATTAAATTTGAGCAAAGGGCCTGCTGTTCAAGCAACTAGAGTTCAAGTTGATAGAAATTTATATAAAATTACTGCTCTTAATTTTTTAAAAAAAATTAATAATTTAACTATTTTTGAAGGCTCTGTTGATGATATATTACTTGATGATAATGTCGTTAAGGGTGTTATTGTGAATAAATATGATGTATTTAGATCTAAATGTGTTATTTTAGCAACAGGAACATTTTTAAATAGTAAAATTTATATTGGAAATAGAAGTTATTCTGGTGGAAGAATTGGAGATTATAATAGTATTGATTTATCTAAAAAATTAGAAAAACTGTCTTTTAAAATGGGTAAATTAAAAACTGGAACACCTCCTAGATTAAAAAAATCAAGTATAGATTTTTCTCATTTACAAAAGCAATATAGTCATAATCCTATACCATATTTTTCTTCTTTTCAGTCTCCAAATAATTTTTTGAAACAAGTTTCTTGTTTTATTTCTTGTACTAATGTTTTAACTCATAATATTATTCTTGATAATATTTCTTTATCATCTGTATATTCTGGTTTTGTATGTAATATTGGGCCTAGATATTGTCCTTCTATAGAAGATAAAATAATAAGATTTCCTGACAAAAATCAACATAATGTATTTTTAGAACCAGAAGGTATTGATTGTGATATTATTTATCCTAATGGTTTATCTACATGTTTACCTTTAAATATTCAGTTGAAATTTTTAAAAACAATAAAGGGTCTTGAAAATGTTAAAATAATTCAACCTGGTTATGTTGTTGAATATGATTACCTAGATGCAAGGTTTCTTTCGCAAACATTAGAAACAAAATTAATTAAAAATTTATTTTTTGCTGGACAAATAAATGGTACTACAGGATATGAAGAAGCTGCTGCTCAAGGAATAATTGCTGGTATAAATTCTTATTGTGTTTCTTTTGATAAAGCTCCATTTATTTTATCTAGAAATGAATCTTATATTGGTGTTTTAATAGATGATTTAATTACAAAAGGAGTAACTGAACCTTATAGAATGTTTACAAGTAGATCAGAATTTAGATTAAGTTTAAGGGAAGATAATGCTAGTGATAGATTAGCATACAAAGGTTTTAAAATAGGATTATTATCTAAATATAAATATGATTTATATTTAAAAAAAAAAAAATTATTAAATGATGAGCAGCAAAAATGTAAACATATTTTTATAAAACCTGAATCTGAAGAAGCGTTATTATTATTTAAAAAAAAAAATATAAATATAAGTAATTCTACTTCTATTTATGACTTATTGAAAAGACCTGAAGTTTCTTATAAAAATTTATATTCTATTATTAAAAATTTAAATAAACTTATAATTAATGATTTTGATCTTTGTAATAAATTTGAAATTAATATTAAATATCAGGGATATATTGAAAAACAAAATTTAGAAATTGATAAAATTAAAAAATATGATGAAATAATTATACCGTGTAATATTAATTATTGTGATATTTCTGGATTATCTTCTGAAATAATTGAAAAATTAGTTTTATCTAAACCTATTAGTATTGGATATGCTAAAAAAATTTCAGGAATAACTCCAGTTGCAATTTCATTATTATATATATATATTAAAAGAAATTTTAATTGAATATTCATTTTTTTTGGAATTTTATGTATTTTTTTATGAATTTATTTTCTGTTTTTTTAGGTTTTTTTTCTATTTTTTTTCCTAATTTAATTTATTTTATTTTTTATAATATTTTTATAAAAAATTGTTTTTATTCTGCAAAAAAAATTTTATTATTTTTATATTGTTTTGAATTATTAAAAATTGTATTATTTGTTGTATTATGTATTTTTGTATTTAAATATGTTAAATTAAATGAGTTGTTGTATTTTATTTCACTTTGTTTTTTTCAAATTTTGTTGTTTATTATAACAATAAAAATGACATTTAAGTAAATTAAAAATAAATTTTAAAAAGGTGTAGGATAGTGGTTTCGTCAAATGTTTCTAGTTCAGAGGGTTATATACGTCATCATTTAGCTCATATTGAAGCCGGCAGTGGATTTTGGACTTTTCACCTTGATACATTAGCTGTTTCTATTTTTTTGGGTATTATGATTTGTGTTTTTTTTTTAAGGGTATCTTTAAAATCAACATCGGGAGCTCCTGGAGGAGTTCAGAATTTTTTTGAACTTTTAATAGATTTTGTAAATGGGCAGGTTCATGATACATATCATGGTAAGAGTCTTTTAGTTGCCCCATTGGCATTTACGATTTTTGTTTGGGTTTTTTTAATGAATGCTATGGATTTATTGCCAGTTGATTTATTTTGTTTTATAGGAAAGATAATTAATGTTCATTTTGTTATGGATATGAAAATTGTTCCAACTACTGATCCTAATTTAACTTTGGCAATGTCTATTTCTGTATTTTTGTTGTCTTTATGGTTCAGTATTCTATCTAAAGGATTTCTTTTTATTAAAGAATTTTTTTGTTTTCCATTTGGTCCATTTATGTTTTTTATGAATTTCCCGTTAAAATTAATAGAAGAATTAGCAAAACCTATTTCTTTAGGATTGAGATTATTTGGAAATCTTTATGCTGGTGAATTGATTTTTATTCTTATATCTTTATTACCTTGGGGAGCGCAATGGGTTTTAGGAGCTCCGTGGGCTATTTTTCATATTTTAGTTATAACTATACAATCTTTTGTTTTTATGGTTTTGACTATTGTGTATTTGAGTATGGCTGAAGAGGCCCATTAAATTTTAAATTTATTTTATATTTTATATTTTTTTATTTAAATTTTTTTTTGGAGATTTTATATGGTTGAAGCAGTTCAAATTGCAGGTATAATTGCTGGATTACAAAATGCAACTATGATGTCAGTTGCTATATTAATTGGTGCTGGAGCGTTAGGTACAGCTGTTGGATTTGGTCTTTTAGGTGGAAAATTTTTGGAAGGGGCAGCTAGACAGCCAGAAATGATTCCTCAGTTACAAGTTAAATTATTTATTATAGCTGGATTGTTAGATGCTGTTTCCATGATAGGTATTGGAATAGCTTTATTTTTTACATTTGCAAATCCATTTATTGCTACTGTAGCATCATATTTGCCATCATAGTTTTTTTTGTGAGGAGGGATTATAGGTGAATATTAATGCAACTTTATTGGGACAAATGATAACTTTTGCTATTTTTGTTTGGTTTACAATGAAAGTGGTGTGGCCAATTATTGATGAAGTTTTAATTGAAAGACGAAAAAAAATTGTAGATGGATTAGCTGCAGCAGAGGATGGTCATAAAATTCTTTTAGAAGCAAAAAAAGAAATTTCTATTAAAATAAATGCAGCTAAAAAACAGGGAGAAGATATTATAGCCAATGCAAATCAATTGGCCTCTCAAATTGTTGATGAAGCAAAAAATTTTGCATTAAAAGAAAAAGAAAAAATAATTTTTTCTGGACATAAACAAATAGAACGTGAATTACAACAAGCTAAAATTGATTTACAAAACGATTTATCTGATTTGATTATTCGTGGTGCGGAAAAACTTTTATCTAAAGCTATAAATGTTAATGAACATCGTGAGTTATTAAATAAACTTTCTCAAAAATTATAATAGTATAAAGGAATTTATTTATGTCAGAAAAAATAACTATAGGGAGACCATATTCAAAAGCTGTTTTTTTATTATCTAAACAAAATAAAAATTATGTAGAATGGTCTGAATTATTATCTTTTTTGTGTAAAATTATAAATGATAAATCTGTTATTGAATTATTAAAAAATCCTATTATTGGAGCTGAGCATAAATTTAATTTTATTATTAAATTTTTTGATAATGATTTAGATGTTAATCAAATTAATTTTATACGTTTATTGTCTAAACATAAAAGATTATTATATATTAATGAAATTTCTGAATTATTTCATATTTATATGGAAGAAGAGCAAGGAATTTTAAGAATTGAAGTTATATCTGCTTCAGGAATAAATAAAGAAGGAAGAGATCGTTTAATTTCTATTTTATCTAAAAAATATGATAAAAATGTATCTATTAAATTTAATGTTGATGCTAAATTGTTGGGTGGATTTGTGATTAAAGTTAAAGATAATGTTATAGATGGAACTTTAAAAGAATCACTTATAAATTTAAAAAATTTATTGACATCTTAAAATATTTTAAACATAAAGGTGTATTATGGCAACCAAATTTTCATTAAAAGCTTCAGAGATTAGTAGTCTTATTAAAGAGCGAATTGAGAGTTATGAGCAAGAAATTAGCGCTCGTAATGAGGGAAAAATTATAAGTTTATCTGATGGTGTTGTTCTGATTCATGGTCTGGCTAATGCTCAATATGGTGAGAGATTAGCGTTTGAAGGTGGAGAATTTGGAATTGCATTAAATTTGGAACAGGACTCTGTTGGTGCTGTTGTTTTAGGAGATTCTGGGTCTTTAAGAGAGGGACAAACGGTTCGTTGTACAGAACAAGTGTTGAGTGTTCCAGTAGGCCCTGACCTTTTGGGGCGTGTTGTAGATTCATTAGGGCGCCCTATAGATGGTTTAGGTACTGTAAATTCTGTTGAATTATCTCCAATAGAAAAAGTGGCTCCTGGAGTTATTTGGAGGCAATCTGTTAGTGTTTCATTGGCAACAGGTATAAAAGCAATTGATTCTATGGTTCCAATTGGTCGTGGACAAAGAGAATTAATTATAGGTGATAGACAAACAGGAAAAACAGCTATAGCTATTGATACTATTATTAATCAAAAAAATAGTGGTGTAAAATGCATTTATGTTGCTATTGGGCAAAAAGCATCTTCTATTGCTACTGTTGTTCGTAGGCTTGAACAAAATGGTGCTTTAGCTCATACTATAATAGTTGCAGCTCCAGCTAGTTATTCTGCAGCATTACAATATATTGCTCCTTATAGTGGTTGTACAATGGGTGAGTATTTTCGTGATAGAGGAGAAGATGCTCTTATTATATATGATGATCTAACTAAACAAGCTTGGGCTTATAGACAAATATCTTTATTATTGAGACGCCCACCTGGAAGGGAAGCTTATCCTGGAGATGTTTTTTATTTACATTCAAGATTATTAGAAAGAGCTTCAAGAGTTAATATTGAATATGTAAAAAATTATACTGCAGGAAAAGTTATTGGATCAACAGGCTCTTTAACAGCTTTACCTATTATTGAAACTCAAGCTGGTGATGTTTCTGCTTTTGTTCCGACAAATGTAATATCTATTACTGATGGGCAAATTTTTTTGGAAACTAATTTATTTAATTCTGGAATTAGACCAGCTATAAATGCTGGATTATCTGTTTCTAGAGTTGGTGGAGCGGCTCAAACAAAAATTATAAAACGATTAGGTGGTGGAATAAGACTTGCTTTAGCTCAATACAGGGAATTAGCTGCTTTTGCTCAATTTGCTTCTGATCTTGATGAAATTACTAGAAAGCAATTAGAAAGAGGGCAAAGAGTCACTGAAGTTATGAAACAAAAACAATTTTCTCCTCTTACTGTAGCTGAAATAGCTATATCTTTATTTGCTGTTGATAGAGGTTTTATTGACGATGTTGATATTAAAAAGGTTGTAAGTTTTTCTGAAAATCTTATAACATTTATGCGTAATAAATATTTTGATTTATTAAATGAGATTAATTTAAATTGTGATTATAATGATTTAATTTCTAAAAAATTATCAGATGTTGTTGTTGAGTATAAAAGTACTCATTTTATGGAATAAATTTTATGTATAAAATTACGCAAATGTTTTTTATAAATTTTTTTGGAGTAGTTTTTTATGCCAAGTACTAAAGAAATTGTAACAAAAATTAGAAGTGTTCAAAGCACTCAAAAAATTACTCGTGCAATGGAAATGGTTGCAGCAAGTAAAATGAGAAAAGCTCAAGAAAAAATGAAAGCTTCTAGACCTTATTCCGAAAGAATTAGAGAAGTTATTGATCATATTACTCAAGGTAAATTAGAATATAAACATTCTTATACTATCATTAGAGATATTAAAAGCGTTGGATATTTGATAATTTCTACTGATAGAGGACTTTGTGGTGGATTAAATGTTAATTTATTTAAAATTGTTTTATCATCAATTTTTGAATATTCAAAAAAAAATATAGATATAAAAATTTCTGTAATTGGCAAAAAGGGAGTTGGTTTTTTTTCTAAATTTTGTGGAAAACTTATTTCTATAAAAGTTGGCTCTGGAGATAAAGCTAATTCACAAGATTTTATAGGTGTTGTTAAAGCTATGTTAGATTTATATGAAAATTTATTTATAGATAAATTATATTTAGCATATAATGAATTTATTAATACTATGGTGCAAGTTCCTAAATTATATCAATTAATCCCAACTTTAAATACTTCTGGTATTTCTACTTTTAATTGGAATTATATATATGAACCTTCAGCTGAACCATTGATAGATGAATTATTTAATAGATATATTGAATCTTTAGTTTATCAAGGGGTTGTAGAAAATTCTGCATGTGAACAAGCTGCTAGAATGGTTGCTATGAAAAGTGCTTCTGATAATGCTGGAGAAATTGTTTCTAAATGTAAATTGGTTTATAATAAAGTTAGACAGGCATCAATAACTCAAGAATTATCTGAAATTGTTGTTGGGGCTGCAGCTGTTTAGTAATTATATTATAGTTTTATTTTTTTAAATTTATATTAATATTTTTTAGAGGATTAAAGTACTATGAGTACAGGGGAAATTACACAAATAATAGGTGCTGTTATTGACGTTGAATTTCAACGTGATGCTGTTCCGGATATTTATAATGCACTTATTGTAAGTCAGCATGGCTTGACATTAGAAGTGCAGCAACAATTAGGAGATGGCATAGTGCGTACTATTGCTATGGGGTCTTCAGAAGGGTTAAGAAGAGGGCTCTCTGTTGTTGATACTAAACAGCCAATAAAAGTTCCGGTTGGAAAAAAAACATTAGGACGTATAATGGATGTTCTTGGAAATCCAATTGATAATAAAGGAGAAATAGGTTCCGAAGAATTTTTACCTATACATCGTTCCGCTCCTAAATTTGATGAATTATCAGATAGTAATGAATTGTTGGAGACTGGAATTAAAGTTATTGATTTAATTTGTCCATTTGCTAAAGGTGGAAAGGTTGGATTATTTGGTGGAGCTGGAGTTGGAAAAACAGTAAATATGATGGAGCTTATTAGAAATATTGCTATTGAACATAGTGGGTATTCTGTTTTTGCTGGTGTTGGTGAAAGAACAAGAGAAGGAAATGATTTTTATTATGAAATGAAAGAATCTGATGTTCTTGATAAAGTAGCATTAGTTTATGGACAAATGAATGAACCTCCTGGAAATAGATTAAGAGTTGCTTTAACTGGATTAACTATAGCTGAACGTTTTAGAGATGAAGGAAAGGATGTTTTATTATTTATCGATAATATTTATAGATATACTTTGGCAGGAACAGAAGTTTCTGCTCTTTTAGGAAGAATGCCGTCTGCTGTAGGATATCAGCCAACTTTAGCTGCTGAAATGGGAGTTTTACAAGAGAGAATAACCTCTACTAAAACAGGGTCTATTACATCTATACAAGCGGTTTTTGTTCCAGCTGATGATTTGACTGACCCATCTCCAGCTACAACATTTGCTCATTTGGATGCAACTGTAGTATTATCTAGACAAATAGCTGAACTTGGAATATATCCAGCAGTGGATCCTTTAGATTCAACATCTAGACAATTAGATCCTCAAGTTGTAGGATTTGAGCATTATGATGTTACAAGAAGAGTACAGGGGATACTTCAAAGATATAAAGAGCTTAAGGATATAATTGCAATTTTAGGTATGGATGAATTATCAGATGAAGATAAATTGATAGTTTCTAGAGCACGAAAAGTTCAAAGATTTTTATCTCAACCATTTTTTGTTGCTGAAATATTTACTGGATCAGATGGAAAATATGTTTCTTTAAAAGAAACAATTAAAGGATTTAAAGGAATTGTTAATGGAGAATATGATTCATTGCCAGAACAAGCATTTTATATGGTTGGTGGAATAGATGAAGTTATAGAAAGAGCTAAAAAGATTTAAGGATTTGTGATGAAGTGTTTTCAATTAAATATTGTAACTGCTGAAAAAAATATATTTTCTGGATTATCTCAAAAATTATTTGTGCCTGGACAATTGGGGGAATTGGAAATTTTATTTAATCATGCTCCTTTGTTGACTTCATTGTTACCTGGACTTGTTTTATTTGTTAATGATTCTGGAATTAAAGATGGAATTGTTATTTATGGTGGGATGTTAGAAGTACAACCTAAAATAGCTACAATTTTAGCTAATTCTGCTTTGAGATCTTCACAATTAGATGAATCTGCAGCTTTGGAAGCTAAAAAAAATAGTGAAGAAAATCTTGTAAAAAGTAATAATAAGATAGATTATAATAGAGCAAGAATGGAATTAGCTATTGCTGTAGCTCAACTTCGTTTGATAAGACAATTAAAACAAAAGTAATTTTAAATACAGGTGAATTTTTTTTACCTGTATTTTTTTTTTAATATATTATAGATAATATTTTATTTATTAATATTGAAAATTTTATTCTATTTATTTTTATTATTTCATTTTTTGTTAAAATCAATATTTTATTTAAGTAATTTTTTGTATTTATTATTATATATTTTATTATTAGAGTTATATTATTGTTTTTAATTAATTTTATTTTGTTTATTTTTATGAATAATATATATTCATATTTAGTTTTTATTAAATTTTTATTTATTTTATTATTATATACTTTTTTGTTACTAATAAATTTATTAATTCTATTTTTTATTATTATATATTGAATTGATTTTTTTAATTTTAAAAAAATTGAAATTTTTTTATTTGAATTGTTTGTTATTATATTTTTTTTTTTTTAATATTTGGTTTTTTATTTTATAGTTATTTTCGTAAAAATATTGTAATCTTTTATTAAATATTAATAATAAATTGTTTTTTATTTTATTATTTAAATTTTTTTTATAACATTTTAGTGCTATTGTTATAATGTTTAAAAAATTTATTTTTAAATTATTTGTTATCAATATTTCAATTATTCCCATAGAAATCCTTTTTAAAAAATATGGATCTTTATTTCCTGTTGGTATTATATTAATACTGTAAAATCCTGTGATTGTATCTATTTTATCAGATATTGAAAGGATTGTTCCAGAAATTGAATTTGGTCTTTTATCTTTATAAAATTTTGGTTTGTTTTCTTCTTTTATTGCTATTGATATATTTTTATTTAAATTTAGTTTTTTTGATAAATTATATCCTATTATTCCATGCATTTCAGGAAAATTTTTTACTATTTTGGTTGATAAATCATTTTTTGTTAATAAACAAATTTTAGTTATAATATTTTTATTGTAGTTTATACTATTTGTAATGTACAACGCTATAATTTTTATTCTTAATATTTTGTTGTAAATAGATCCTAATTTTTTATGAAAAATAATATTTTTTAAATTATTTTTTTTTTTTATTAACGATATGTTTGATATTTCATTTAATAGAAATATTATATCTTTTAATCTTGAAGTTATAACCTTTTGATAATTTTTTATTATATTTTCTTTATTTTGATTTGTATTTGATATTATTATTAATTTGTTTATGAAATTTTTTTTATAATTTTGTAATAAAAAGCATTTTTGTTGTTTTTCTATAACATTTATAATTAATTCTTTTGGAATTTGTAGTAATTTTTTTGAATAACTTGCTATTAAAGTATTTGGATATTCTGTCATGTTTGTATTTTCATTTATTAAAATTTCATTTTTTATTAATAAAATTTTTGTATTTTTTATTATATTATTTAAAGAATTTATTATTATTAATTCTCTTTTTTTTTGACAAGCAATTACTTTTCCTTTTTTTTCTAATATTTTTTCATAAAAAAATGGATTTATTATTATTTTTTTATTATATAATAAATTATGTCCAAAACTAAAGTTATTACTATTTATGTTATAAATTTTTAAATATATATTAATATTATTAAAAATTGCAATTATCCAATTTATTGGTCTAATAAAATATTTATCTATTTCTCCCCATTTCATTTTTTTTGGTATATGAATTTCAGATATTGAATTTTTTATTATTTGAGGTAATAGTTTTAAAATATTTTTTTTTTTAATTATATTTTCATAAATGTAGTATTCTTTGTTTTTATGTTTTGTTGTTTTTAAATCGTTTATTATTATATTATGATTTTTTAAAAAAATATTTATTATTTCATTAGAATTATTTATTTCTGGGCCTTTTATTATGATTTTTTTTTCTTTTGTATATTTTTCTACATTATATAATATTATTGATATTCGTCTTGGGGTATAAAATCTTTTAATTTTTTGTAAATTTATTTTATTTTTTTGTATATTTTTTAAAATTTGTTGAATAAAAGAATTTGATAAATTTAGTATTTGATTAGCTGGTAATTCTTCAATTCCTATTTCTATTAATAAATTATTTTTTTTCATTTTTTTTCCTTTTTTTATTTTATTAATAGTGGAAATTTCATTTTGTTTCTAATATTATAATATAATTTTGCCACTATTAAAGAAAGTGTTCTTATTCTGTATATTAATACTTGTTTTTCTGTTGTTGATAATGTGGCCCTTGAATCTAATAAATTAAATATATGTGATAATTTTATTATTATTTCATATGATGGATATGGTAATTTATTTTTTATTATATTTGTGCATTCTTTTTCTAAATTATTAAAATTATTTAGTAATAATTTTTGGTTCGCTATTTCTAAATTATATTTTGATATTTCTTGTTCTCTTTGAATAAATATATCTTCATATTTTAAATTTTTTGACCAATATAATTTATTAATTGAATTTTTTTTTTGTATAAACATAGCAATTCTTTCTATTCCATATGTTATTTCTCCCATTATAGGTTTACATTCTAAACCACCCATTTGTTGAAAATATGTAAATTGCGTTATTTCCATTCCGTTTAACCATACTTCCCATCCCAATCCCCATGCTCCTATTGATGGGCTTTCCCAATTGTCTTCGATGAATCTTATATCATTTTTATTTATTTTTATTTTTAGTTGTTGTAATGATTGTATATATAAATTTTGAATATTTTTTGGGCTTGGTTTTAGTATAACTTGATATTGATAATAATGTTGATTTCTATTGGGATGTGATCCGTATCTACTATCAACAGGTCGCCTTGATGGTTGAATAAATGCAGCTTTCCATGGTTCTGGGCCAATTGATCTAAAAAATGTATCAGGATGAAATGATCCAGCACCTACTTCTATATCTATTGGTTGTAATATTAAACAATTTTGTTTTTGCCAAAAATTTTGCAATTCATATATTATATTTTGTATTGTTAAAAAATTTTTTTTCATGATATGGTACCTTTTATATATTAAAATTAAATTTTATTGTCTTTAATTTTTTTTATTTGTATTTTATATTTTTTACATTTTTTTTAAAAATTGTCCTATAATGAAAAAATTTGTATTATTTAAAATTTTAGTATTTATAATTTTTTTATTTTCTATTTTTAATTTTTTTATTATTATAATATTTTTTATTGTTGATACATATATTCCTTTATTATTTTTTTTTATTATTTGTCCATATTTATATTTTATATTTTTAATGTATATTGTTGCTTCTATTATTTGTATTTTTTTTGATTTAAAAAACGTAAAAGAAGATGGCCAACCATAATATGCTTTTATTTGTTTATTTATTTTATTTGCTGTATTTTTCCAGTTTATTAATCCATCTATTTTTTTTATTTTTTGTGCGTATGTAATTAAATTTTTATTTTGATTTTTTTGTTTAAATTTATTGTTATATAATTTATTTATATTATTTATTAAAATTTTTGAAGCTATTTGTGCTAATTTTATATTTAAATGAAAAAGTGTATTATAATATTTTATTTTACATATTTTTTTATATATTATTTTACCTTCATCTATTTTTTCATTCATTATAATTATAGTAATTCCTGTATATTTGTCATTATTTATTAATGATGTTTGAATAGGAGATGAACCTCTAAATTTTGGCAATAATGATGCATGTATATTTATGCATCCTATTTTTGGTAAATTTAGTATTTCTTTTGGAAATATATGACCATACGATGCAACTAATATCATAAATGGGTTAAAATTTTTTATTAATTTTATTGTTTCATTGTTTGATAAATTTTCACATTGGCTAAATACAATATTTTTTTTTTTTGTTAGTGTAATTATTTCATTAATAGGGGAATTTTTTTTATGTTTTATTTTTATTAATGGAGATATTACATGATTTATTTCTATATTTTTTTTTAATAAATTTTTTATTATTATATGTGAAAATTTTGAAGATCCAGCAAATGTTATTTTTTTCATTATGAATTTATGATCCTTATATAATATATTGATTGTTTTTTTTTATTTTATTATTATTTAATTTTATATAATTTATTTTAACATTAAATATTTTTTATATAAAAAATTTGATATATTAATTTTTTAGTTTTTTTTAAGATTGAAATGAATAAAATAAAATTATTTGGTGGCATTTTTAAAGGTCAAGAAATTTTATATTATTCTTCAAATGTAAGGCCTACAATTTTTATTATTAGAAAAATTTTATTTAATTGGCTTAAAGATTGTATTATTGGGGCAAGAGTATTGGATATTTTTGGTGGTTCTGGAATTTTAGGGTTTGAATCTATTTCTAGAGGGGCTTCTTATTTGTTGATTATAGAAAAAATAGATTTTATTTGTAAAAATATTTTATTGAATATGAAAAAGTTAAATTTATTAAATGTTAATTTGATTAATATTGATGTATTTAAATGGTTTGATTTTTTAAAAATTACAAAATTTTATATAAAATCTTTTGATATTATTTTTATAGATCCACCTTATGATAGTAATTATTTATTTTGTTGTTTAGAAATTTTATTAAAAAATAATTTTATAACAAAAAATAGTTATATATATATTGAGTCTTATGTTAATTATGAAAATGAATTTATATATTTTAGTTATAAAATTTTTAAATCGAGAGTTCTTGGAAATATTAGATTTTATATTATAAAAAAAATGTAAATTATTATGATTATATTTTTAGTTGGTGGATCTTTAAGAGATAGAATTTTAGGATTAAAAATAGTTGATAATGATTGGGTTATTGTTGGTGGAATAAAAAATTTTTTAATTAAATATAAATTTTTTCAGGTTGGAAAAAATTTCCCAATTTTTATTCATCCTATAACAAAAGAAGAATATTCTTTAGCTAGAGTTGAAAAAAAATATTATTATGGATATAAAAATTTTTATATAAATTTTAATTTTTTTGTTACTATTGAAGAAGATTTGTATAGAAGAGATTTAAGTATAAATTCTATTGCTAAAAATTTTTTTGGTTATTTTATTATAGACCCATATAATGGAATAAATGATGTTAAAATTAGAATATTAAGACACGTTTCTTTATTTTTTATAGAAGATCCTATAAGAATTTTGAGAATTGCTAGATTTAGTGCTAAATTTTATAATTATAGTTTTTTTGTTGCATATGAAACATTAGATCTTATTAAATATATTGTTAATACATTAGAAATTAGTGTTTTACCAGCAGAAAGGGTTTGGAAAGAATTAATAAAAGTTTTTAATTATGGTAATTTAGATTATTTTTTTTCTATTTTATATAAATGTGAAGGAATTTTTATAATTAAGCCATTATTAAGTATATTTTTATATATACCTTTTTTTAAAAATAGTATATGTTTAAAAAATTATATATATTTTTATATGAATTTATTTTGTTTAATTTTTTATAATTTTAATTATAGAATGATTGTTTTTTATTATAAAATTATTAATTTTTTTTTAATTTATAAATTTTTATTTTTATTTTTTAAATATAAATTTTTTTGTAATTTATTTATCAATATTTTTTTTTCTTATTATAAATTATCTAATAATTATTTTTATTTAATTAATAATTTATATTTTCTTAATATTTTTTTATTAAATTTTTTTTATTTTGATTCTAGAATTGTTTTTAAAATTTTAACATTTTTAGATTTTTTTAGACGTTCTAGATTTTGTAAAAAATTTTTATTATTAGTTTTAATAAAATTAGATATATTTTTTTGTAATTTTATTAATGTATTAATTTTATATGATATTATGTCTTTCATAAATAAAAAATGTTTTTTTTTGAATTATAATTTTTTTATTTATAAAAAAGTTAAATATTTTAATTATAAAAAAAAATTAAGTTTATTGGATAATTATTTATTTTTTTAATTATATTTTTTTATTTATATTTTTTCCATAGCATATTATTTTAAAAACTTCTCCCATTTCTTGAGGAAACATAAATTTATTTATTTCTTTATTTGTTTTTATATTATTTTTATTATATTGTTTTATTAATTTTTTTATTTTATTTTTAAAAAAAAATTTTGATAAATATTCAAATTTTATATAATTCATATTATTTAATTTTATAGATTCATATATAGAAGTAAAATCTACATGACATGTTATATCTTGTGTCCCTTTATTTATAAAAATATTTTTAATTGCGTAATGTTTATAATGACACATAATCGTACCTTCTTTTCTTATATAATTATAATATTCTTTTCTTGTGTAACCATAATCAAAAATAAATATATATCCCCTATTTATAATTGAGGATATTTTTTTTATCCATGGAAATATTAATAAATTTATTTCTGATTCGTAATTGTTGGATTTTAAATTTATATAATTTATATATTTTATTAAATTTTTTTTAATTTTTATTATAGACCATTGAAAATAATTAAAATTATTTAAGGTTATTATTTTTTCTGATAATTTTTTATTTTTTATGGAAAAAGCATAATTTGGAAAAGCGTCAATTACTTCGTTACATATTATTATTCCTGTTATATCGACATTTTTTTTTAATTTTGATATCCATTCTATTTTGTATTGTAAATTTTTTTTTTTTAAGAATTTTTTTTGTATTTTTTTTAATTTTTCGCTTATTTCTATTATTTTATATCCTTTACATTTTGTTTTTAGTTTGTAACATTCTTTTAATAATTTATATGCTAGCATTCCAGTTCCAGCTCCTATTTCTATTATATACCCTCCGTTTAGTAAGTTTAAAGCTTTATTTATATTTAAAGATAAACAATTTGTAAATATAATTCCCATTTCTGAAAAGGTTGTATAGTCTCCTTTATTACCTATATTTATTATTTTATTTGAATAATATCCTAATTTTTTTTCATATAAGCATATTTTCATATAGGTATAAAAATTTATATAATTTTTTATAAATATTAAGTTTTTTATATAATAATTTAAATTATTTTTTTTTATCATATTATTTTGTTTTTTTTGTAATATTAAATTTTAATTTTTGTATTTATATTTATTTTATTATTATTATCTAAATTATTCATTATAAATTTTTGATATCCAACAAAAGATATCATCCCTCCGTTGTCTGTACATAATGAATTTTTTGGAAAAAAAATATTTGTTTTATTTTTTTTTATTAATTGTAAAAATTTTATTTTTAATTTTTTATTTATACTTACTCCTCCAGATATTGATAAATTATTAATTTTATTAAATTCTATTGCTCTGAAGCATTTTATAAATAATGTATCTATTATTGTTTCTTGTAAAGAATAAGCTATGTTCTCTATTATATTTTTATTTAAATTTGTTTTATTAATAATATTTTTTATGTGTGTTTTTAATCCACTAAAACTAAAATTTAAATTTTTATTTTTTGTTAAAGGTTTTGGAAAATTATAATAATTGTTTATATTTTTTTTTGATTTTTTTTCTATTTCTTTTCCTCCTGGATATCCTAAATTTAATAATTTTGAAATTTTATCTAATATTTCTCCTGTTGAGTCATCTAAAGTTTCTCCTAATATTTTATAAAATCCTATTTTTTCTATTTTTATTAGCATTGTATGACCTCCAGATATTATTAAAGATATAAATGGAAATTTAGGTTTTTTATTATTTATAAATGATGAAAATATATGTCCTTCTAGATGATTTATTTTTATTGTTGGAATTTTTAATTTATAGCTTAATGATTTTGCAAATGATGTTCCTATCATTAAAGATCCTGATAACCCAGGTCCATATGTATAAGATATTGCTATTATATCATATATTTTTATTGAAGAATTTTTTATTGTTTTTAAAAATAATGGAATTATTTTTTGTATATGATCTCTTGATGATAATTCTGGAACTGGGCCTCCAAAGTTTTTATGTATTATTATTTGACTATATATTTCATTACAAATTAGTAATTTTTTGCTATCATATATAGCTATTCCTGTTTCATCACAAGAAGTTTCTATTCCTAATATTTTCATAATTAATTTTTTTATTTTAATATATATTTTATAATACTTGCATTATTGTTTTCTTATTATATTATAATGTTATAAAAAAACCTATCATTTGGAGAAAATTATTAATTATGACTTATATTATTGTTAGAGAAGGTGAGCATCTTGATGCAGCTATAAGAAGATTGAAAAGATATGTAGAAAAAGCTGGAATACCTAGAGAGCTTAGACAAAGAGAAAGGTATGAAAAACCTGCAAAAAAAAGACAAAGAGAATTAGCTGCTGCAAAAAAACGTCAACTAAAAAAACAGAAATTTTTATTAAATAAGATTTCTCCTTCTTTTTATAAAAAATAATTTTATTTTTAATTAGAAATTATGAAATTTAATATAAGAGAAAATATTTCTTCTCTTTTATGTAAAATTAATATAGTTGAAATTATAGGTGAATTTATTAATATAAAAAATGTTGGAAATAATTATTTAGCAAATTGTCCATTTCATAATGATAAAACTCCATCTTTTTATATAAATATAGAAAAAAAATATTATTATTGTTTTGGTTGTTTATCTCATGGTGATGTTTTACAATTTATTATTGATTATAAAAATATATCTTTTTTTGAAGCAGTTAAATTTTTGTTATTAAAAACTGGACATAATTTAAAATTAAATTATAAAAATTATAAAAATTATTCTTTGAATTTTTATAAATATGTTTATTTATTTAATTATGCTGTTGAATTTTTTATTTATAGATTAAAAATAAATAAAAATGCTATTAAGTATTTATATGATAGAGGAATAAGCGATGAAATAATAGATTCATTTAAATTAGGGTTTTCCCCTTCTATAGATGAGTCTATTTCATTTTTTAAATTTAAGGGTTTTAATTTTGATGATTTAAAAAATTGTGGATTTGTTTTTTTAAAAAGTTCAAATGTTTTTATGTTTTATAATAGGATTATTTTTCCTATTAAGAATTTTAAAGGAAATGTTATAGGATTTGGTGGTAGAATTTTTGGTAATTATGATTCTTCTAAATATATAAATTCTTCTGAAAATTTTTTTTTTAAAAAAAAAAAAGAATTATATGGTATTTGGGAGGCTCTATCTAGTTTTAATTATATAAAAAATATTATAGTTGTTGAAGGGTATTTTGATGTTTTATTATTGGTTCAAAATGATATAAAAAATGTTGTAGCAACTTTAGGAACTTCTATTAATAAAGATCATATTGATTTTTTGTTTACTAAAACCAATGAAATTATTTTTTGTTTTGATGGAGATGATGCAGGTAAAAAAGCGTCTAAAAAAGTTTTTGATATTTGTTTATGTATTATAAATGAATACAAAAAAATTAGTATAGTTTTTTTAGAAGATGGGTATGATCCTGATTCTTATATAAGAAAATTTGGAAAAATTAAATTTTTAGATAAATTATGTAAAGCAAAGGATTTGTTTGATTATTATATAAGTTTTTTGTATGATAAATATAATTTTGATCATAATTTTGATAATATTGTTTTTTATAATGAAATTAAAAATTTTTTTGATAAATTATCTAATAAATTTTTAAAAAGTGTATATTATAATCGTATTATTAATTTATATAGTGATATTGATTTTTCTTTTTTAAATGAAAATGATTTTAGTAAAAATTTTTTTTCAGATAAATTGTTTAATTTAAATAATTTGAATTTTTTGTTTGTTGTTATTATTTTTATATTAATTTGTAATAGGAATTTTGTTAATCATTTTATGAATATTGATTTTTTATTAAAAATAAATATTTCTGGTGGAATGTTTTTATATGAAATTATAAATATTTTTTTGAAAGATAAATATTTGAATTTTAATGAAATAAGTTTTTGTTTTTCAGAAAATTTTATTTTTTATTTAAAAAATTATGATTTTATTAAAATTATAGATTCTATTCCTAAATTTTTTTTAAAAAATGTTTTTTTTGAGTCTTTTGGTATTATTGTTAATTTATTTTATGAAAAAGAAAATTTTTCTTCTATTATTTTAAATTTTGATATAAAAAAGTTAAATATGTTTAATGTTTTTAAAATTTTAAATTTAAAAAAATAAAATTTTTTTATTATTATTTATAATGAGTTTTATATGAATATTGAATCTAATTATTTAAAAGTAGAAATTAAATCATTGATATCTCTTGGAAAAAATAAAGGTTTTTTAACTTATTCTGAAATTGGAAATTATTTAACTAGTATTTCAAATGAATCTTTTAATATTAATGTTGTTATTAAAATTTTAGTAAATGAAGGTATTACTATATATGATTCAGAAAACTTTATAAATTCTTCTATTATAGATCCTATATCTATTGAAAGTATTTCTTCTATTGATTATGAAAATGTTTTTAAAGAAGACAATTCTGTATATTATTTTGAAAAAGAGGTTTTAAATTCTTATGAAAATAATATTGTATTAATAAATGATCCTGTAAGAATGTATATGAAAGAAATGGGATTAGTGGAACTTCTTACAAAAGATGGAGAAGTTTCTATTGCAAAAAGAATTGAAGAGGGAATAAGAGAAGTTATTATGTTGTTTTCTAGACATCCTAAAATGTTAAATTTTATTTTATATGAGTATAGTAAAATTAGCGATGGTTCTTTTAAAATATTTGATTTAATAAGTGGTTTTTTAACAAAAGAAGAAATATTTGGTACTTTTGTTAATTCTGTTTCTTTTAATGATTCTTTAAAAGAAAATTATGTTGTTTCAGATATTGAAGTTATAGAAAATGATTTAAATGAGGAAGAAGCAAAAAAAAAATTTATAAATTTAATATTTTTAATTAAAAAAACTCAGGATGTATATGAAAAATATAATAAAAATATTTTTTATAAATTTGGATTATATAAAGAATTAAGTACTATTTTGATAACATTTAAATGGGTTCCTAAAATTTTTGATACTTTAACTAATTTTATTAAAGATACTTTATTTCAAATTAAAAAACAAGAAAAAATTATTTTAGATATTTGTGTAAATAAATCTGAAATGCCTAAAGATCTTTTTATTAGTTTATTTAAAGGTAATGAAATTAATCTTTTATGGATAGATTTGCATATCAATAAAAATTCTAATTATTATAATAAAATATTATGTTATAAAGATAGAATTATACTAGCTCAAAAACGAATTAAAGAAATTGTTGAAGATTCCTCTTTTGATGTTTCAGAATTAAAAGTATTGAATAAAAGAATATCTATTAGTGAATTTAAAACCCGTAGAGCAAAAAGAGAAATGGTTGTTGCTAATCTTCGTTTAGTTATATCTATAGCAAAAAAGTATACGAATAGAGGATTACAATTTTTAGATTTAATTCAGGAAGGAAATATTGGCTTAATGAAAGCTGTTGATAAATTTGAGTATAGAAGAGGATATAAATTTTCTACTTACGCTACTTGGTGGATTAGACAGGCTATTACTAGATCTATAGCTGATCAGGCTAGAACTATTAGGATTCCAGTTCATATGATTGAAACGATTAATAAGCTTAATAAAATATCTAGACAAACCCTTCAAGAAATAGGAAGAGATCCCACCCCTGAAGAATTAGGAAAAATTATGGATCTTTCTGAAGATAAAATACGAAAAGTCATGAAAATTGCAAAAGAACCTATATCTATGGAAACTCCTATAGGAGATGATGAAGATTCATCTTTAGGTGATTTTATAGAAAGTGTTGATGAAATTAATCCAGTTGATTCTGCTGTGAGTCAAAGTTTAAAAGAATCTACTCAACATGTATTAAATGGTTTAACTCCTAGAGAAGCAAAAGTTTTAAGAATGAGATTTGGAATAGAAATGAATACTGATCATACTTTGGAGGAAGTTGGAAAACAATTTGATGTTACAAGAGAAAGAATAAGACAAATTGAAGCTAAAGCTTTGAGAAAATTGAGACAACCTAGTAGAGCTGAGCACATACAAAGTTTTATTGATGAAGATGTTGAATAAATTTATTATATATTATATAATTCTTAATAAGGGCTCGTAGCTCAGTTGGTTAGAGCAGGGGACTCATAATCCCTTGGTCGTAGGTTCGATTCCTACCGGGCCCAATTTTTTTTTTAGAATTTTTTGTGTATATACATTTTTTTTATAAAATAATTACTTGTACATTTATAGCTTTTGAAGCTGTAATAGTTAGATATTTGAGTGGTGGATCTTCCATATATATACAAGATTTTTTACCAATTTATACTATAATATTTTTTCAAAATTTTTTTTCTTTAATTGGTGTTTTTATTATTTTAAAAAAAAATATTTTTAAATTATTTATAACTTCTTATATTTTATTAAATTTTATTAGAATTTTTTTAAACATATTAGGAATTATATTATGGTATTTAAGCTTACAAAATATACCTATTGTTTATGCTGTTTCTATTAGTTTTATATCTCCTATAATTAGTATTTTTGGGGCTATATTTTTTTTAAATGAAAAAGTAACTTTTCAAAAAATAATTATAATTTTTTCATCTTTTATAGGTTTTATTTTTACTATGAGACCTGATTATTTATTTTCTCAAGTATTTGAATTTAATATTTTTTATATATATCCTTTTTTTTCTTCTTTATGTATGGCAATAAGTAAACTTATAGCTAGAAAATTAATGATTTTAAAACATACCCCATGGCAATTGACGATTTATTTATTTTTTTTTATTTTTCCAATTTGTTTATTTTTTTCTTTCAAATATGGTTGGCATAGTCCTAAATATTATCATTGGTTTTGGATTTTTTGTTTAGGATTTTTAAATATTTTAATAAATTATTTTTTTGTTAAATCTTATATAGTTGGAGAAATTATTGCCTTATTACCATTTGGAATAGCAACAAAATTGTTTGTTGCTGGTATTATTAGTTTTTATATTTTTCAGGAAACTTCTAATTATATTCCTATTTTTATAGGTTTATTTATATTTTTTTGTAATTTTATATTAGTAATTTATAATTATTTTTTTTTTTATAGAATGAAAATTATTTAATTTGGTATATTTTTATGTTTTTATATTCTATTTTTTGGAAAATTTTTTCTTATATAATGTTTTCTTTTTGTAATTCAATCATTAAATATTTGTTAGGAGGATCTGTTTTTTTAGTTGAAGTTCCACTTCCTATTTATATTATTATAATGTATTCATATATTTTTGGAGTTGTATTAATATTACCTTATTTTTATTTAACAAAAACATTTTTTATGTTTAAAACAAAATATTTTTTTTTGCATTTTTTTAGATTGATTTTTTTTGTTTCTGGATTTTTATTATGGGGATTAAGTTTTAAATTTATGACTCTTGTACAAGTTGCTATTATAAGTTTTGGTAGTTATTTGTTATCTATAATTGTTTCTGTCTTTTTTTTAAAAGAGCTTATAACTTTAAAAAAATTCATTGCTTTAATAGTTTCTATTTTAGGAGTTTTTATTACAACTTGTAATATGAAAATTGTTAATCAAGATAATGTTCATTTTTTGGTTTTTTTTTTACCTATATTTGCTTCTTTTTCTTTTTCTTTAGAAAAAGTCATATCAAGAAAATTATTATTATTAAAAGAGCAATCTAGTTTATTAACTTTTTATTCTTTATTTTTTACTGCTCCATTTTGTTTATTGCCTATTTTTCAATATGGTTGGGTTAATCCTGAAATTAATCATTTTTTTTATTTTTTTATTTTAGGAATTTTATCTATTTTATCTATTTATTCTCATAATAAATCTTATGTGTATTCAGAAGTAACTTTATTAATGCCGTTTTTTCCTTTTAAATTGATTATAAGTTGTATTTTTGGTTTTTTTTTTTTTGGAGAAATTCCTAATTTTTTTGATATATTTATTTGGTTTTTTATATTGGTGTTTTGTAGTTTTGTATTATTTTATTCTGAAAAAAAGTAATTTTTTTTAATATATGAGTTTAATATTTATTTTTTCTTCAAATTCTTTTGGGGGTATTGGCTTTTATAATGTTTTATTTTTTTTTAATTTTAATGAATTTCAATATCTTAAATTTATAACAATTGGAAATATTATTATTTGTGGAAAAAATACATTTAATTGTTTTTATTATAAATATTTATTGTGTCGTTTTTTTTTTATTATTAATTATTATAATATTTATAATATTAAATTTTCTTCTTTTGTTAATTTTTATATAAATTTTATATTATATATATATTTATATTATAATGTTTTTAATTATTTTTTTAATTTAAATAATTTATTTTTTTTTGGTGGAGCGTATATATATAATTTATATTTTTTTTTAATTGATAAATTATTTTTATCTTTATGTTATAAAAATTTTTATGGTAATATTTTTTTTCCTGTTTATTTTGTTAATTTTTGGTATATTATTTTTTTTAATAGAAGTTCTAAATATTTTATTTTTATTATAAAAAAAAAAGAAAATTGTTTTTTTTTTCATTAAAAATTTTTATTTTTATTTAGGTTGAATATAATAGTTATGACCATATATTATATATTATCCTTATTTTATAATGTTTAGGAGTTATTATGGGTATTAATATTAGGCCTCTTCATGATAGAGTAGTTGTTGAGCGTATAGATGAACGTATTACATCTGGTGGTATTGTTATTCCTGATACAGCAGGTGATAAACCTCAAAGAGGTATTGTTAAAGCTGTTGGAAAAGGTAAATTAGAAAATGGTAATTTAATTAAACTTGAAGTAAAAATAGGTGATGAAGTTCTTTTTGGTAAATATTCAGGCACTGATGTTAATATACTTGGAAAACAATTTCTAGTAATGAGAGAAGATGATATAATGGGAATTATAGATACTATATAATTTTAATCTTATTTATATTTTTTAAAGGAAAAAATATGACTGCAAAAAATTTATATTTTGGAGAAGAGGCGAGAAATAGGCTTATATCTGGAGTAAACATGTTAGCTAATGCTGTTCAAGTAACTTTAGGGCCTAGAGGTCGCTGTGTTGTAATAGAAAAATCATTTGGTTCTCCTGTTGTTACTAAAGATGGAGTAACTGTAGCTAAAGAAATAGAATTATCAGATAAAATTGCTAATATTGGTGCTCAAATGTTGAAGGAAGTGGCTTCTCAAACATCTGATATTGCAGGAGATGGCACAACAACAGCTACTATTTTAGCAAGAAATATGATTATTGAAGGAAATAAATGTGTTGTTTCTGGAATGAATCCTATGGATTTAAAAAGAGGCATGGATAAGGCTTTATCTTTGTCTATAATTGAATTGGCAAAAATGTCAGTTCCATGTAATGATGATAAATCTATAGCTCAAGTGGGAACTATTTCTGCAAATTCTGATTTAAAAATAGGGCAACTTATATCAGATGCTATGTCTAAAGTTGGAAAAGATGGTGTTATTACTGTTGAAGATGGAAATGGATTAGAAGATGAGTTGGAAGTTGTTGAAGGTATGCAATTTGATAGAGGGTATATATCTCCTTATTTTGTTAATAATCAACAAACAATGGTAACAGAATTAGAAAATCCTTTAATACTATTAGTTGAAAAAAAAATTAATAATATAAGAGATATGATTTCTATATTGGAATCTGTTGCTAAATCAGGTAGACCTCTTTTTATAGTTGCTGAAGATATTGAAGGAGAAGCTTTAGCTACTTTAGTTGTTAATAATATGCGTGGTATTGTAAAAGTTTGTGCTGTTAAAGCTCCTGGATTTGGAGATAGAAGGAAAGCCATATTAGAAGATATTGCTATATTAACGAATGCTAAAGTTATAACTGAAGATATTGGATTAACATTAGAAACGGCTCAAATAGATGATTTAGGATCTTCTAAAAAAGTAAGAATTACTAAAGATAATACTACTATTATTGATGGAGAAGGGTCTAGTGTAGAAATAGAAGATAGAATTATTAATTTAAAATCTCAATTGGATGATTTAACATCTGATTATGATAAAGAAAAGTTGCAAGAACGTATAGCAAAATTATCTGGTGGAGTTGCAGTAATTAAAGTTGGTGGCGCTACAGAAATATCTATGAAGGAAAAAAAAGCTCGTGTTGAGGATGCTTTACATGCAACAAGAGCTGCTGTTGAAGAAGGAGTTTTACCTGGTGGAGGAGTTGCTTTAATAAGGCTTATTAATAAACTTAAAGAATTAAAAGGCGAAAATGATGATCAAAATCAGGGAATTAATATTTTTATAAAATCTTTAGATACTCCTTTAAAAAATATTGTTCTAAATTGTGGCGAAGAACCTGCTGTTATAATAGATAAAGTTAAAAATGGAATTGGAAATTTTGGTTTTGATGCTTATAAAAAAGAATATGGAGATATGGTAAAACTTGGAATTTTAGATCCAACTAAAGTTACTAGAACAGCTTTACAAAATGCTACTTCTGTTGCTGGTTTGTTTTTAACTACAGAATGTGCGATAGTTGAAGTTCAAAAATCTGAAAAAGATTCTGGAATTAATTCTGATATGAATGGTATGCCAGGTAATTTTGGTAGTGGAATGTCTGGTATGTAATAATTTATATTATGTATTTTTTATATATATTTTTTTTTATAAAAAATACATAATATAAATAAAAATTAATTAATCATTTTTTAAATTTATTATATTAATTGTATATATTTTTTTTAGGTGTTTTTATGTTTCGTTTTATTTTTGTTTTTTTATTTTTTATATTTTTTAATAATGTTTGTATATCTTTTTCTAAAAATTCATTTTATTTTGGTGTTGAAGGAAGTTCTGTAAGAAATTATTTTGAAATTGATTTGTTACCTGTTAATTTTATGTCATGTAATTTGTTGTTCTTAGATAAATATAAAAATGATAAAAATATTTTAAATCAAAAAACTTTTAATGTAACAAAATATTTCCTTAATTATTTAAAAGAAATAAAAACTAGTGATTTTTCTTTTATAAAAGGTGGTTCTTTTTTTATAGGATATCAAATTAATGATTATTTAAGTTTAAATTTTGGAAAAGGTTATTTTTTTTATGATATAAATATAAGAATGAATAATTTTAATGAATTATTTAAAAATCAATTGATAAAAAATTCTATTGGGAAATATAGATGTAGTTCTGAATGTAAATGGGTTGATTTATTTAAATTTTTTGAAATAGAAAAAAAATTATTTTTTTTATTTTCTTTTGGATTTGATTTTTCTGAAACTGAATTTAAGTTTTTTTCTAATGAAATATATGATTCTTATAAAATTTCTGTAATAGAACAAAAAAAGTTTAATATAAAGGTATTTGATTCTTATAATTTATCAAAAAAAAAAAAAATAACTGAAAATGATTTGAAAAATCATACTATTTTATATAAAAAAAATAAAAAAATTGATTTAAAAGAAAAAAATATAAATTGTTACAAAATTTGTTTAGATCATTTGTTAGGTATGAATTTTTCTTCTAATAGAAAAGGTATTAGAATAGGATTTGGAACGAGTTTAGTTATTACTTCTAATTTATGTATAAATTTTTTGTTTAAATATCATTTTTTTATTAATAATTTTAATAATATTAAAATTTTAAGTGAAAAATCTATTAGTACAAATTTTAATTTTGTTTATAAAATATAATTTATTTTATACTTTTTTTCATTGATTCGAAAAATATATTATTTGTTTTAGAATTTTTTATATGTTCTATTAAAAATTCTATAGCGCCACAATCATCCATTGGAGTTAATAGTTTTCTTAATATCCATATTTTTTTTAACATTGATGTGGGTATTAATAATTCTTCTCTTCTTGTTCCTGATCTTGCTACATTTATTGATGGATATATTCTTTTTTCTGATATTTTTCTGTCTAAATGAATTTCTGAATTGCCAGTTCCCTTGAATTCTTCAAATATTATTTCATCCATTTTTGAACCAGTGTCTATTAATGCTGTTGCTATAATTGTTAAACTTCCTTTTTCTTCTATATTTCTTGCTGCGCCAAAAAATCTTTTTGGCCTTTGTAAAGCATTTGAGTCTACCCCACCTGTTAAAACTTTTCCTGAAGTTGGTAGAATTGTGTTATATGCACGAGCTAATCTTGTTATTGAATCTAATAATATTATTACATCTTTTTTATTTTCAACTAATCTTTTTGCTCTTTCTATTACCATTTCTGCTACTTGAACGTGTCTACTTGCATGTTCATCAAACGTGCTTGCTATAACTTCTCCTTTTACTGATCTTTTCATTTCAGTTACTTCTTCAGGTCTTTCGTCTATTAATAAAACTATTAATTTTGCTTCTGGGTAATTTATTGATAAAGAGTGTGCAATATTTTGTAACATTACTGTTTTTCCAGCCTTAGGTGGTGATACTAATAATGCTCTTTGTCCTTTTCCTATTGGCGAAATTATATCTATTATTCTTGATGTAATATCGTCATTACTTCCGTTACCTATTTCTAATACAAATTTTATATTTGTATGAAGAGGAGTTAAATTTTCAAAATTTGTTTTATTTTTTATTTTTTCTGGAGATATTTCATTTATTGTTGTTATTTTTAATAAAGAAAAGTATTTTTCATATTCTTTTGGTGGTCTTATTTTTCCTAAAATTTCATCACCTGTTCTTAAGTTATAATATTTTATTTGATTGGGAGAAACATAAATATCGTCATGCCCGGCTAAATATGAACTTGATGGTGATCTTAAAAAACCAAATCCGTCTGGTAATATTTCTAATACCCCTGAATTATATATTTCTTCACCATTTTGTAAATATTTTTTTAAAATTGTAAAAATAATTTCCTGTTTTTTTGACCTCCCTATGTTATTTATTCCTATTTTTTTTGCTATTTCTGTTAATTCAGATATATTATTTTTTTTTAATTTTGTTAAAATCATATTTTTATAATTTTTTTTTTTTTGATTAATGGAATATTTTATTTTATATAAATAATTTGTATTTTGTAATATTAGTTTTTATTTTTTATTTAAATATTATTATGTTTTAGTAATTTTGCAATTTTTTTAGCAAAATATGTTATTATTGCATTACTTCCAGCTCTTTTTAAACAAATTAGGGATTCTATAATTGCTTGTTCGTCTAACCATTTATTATTAATTGCAGCCATATGCATGCTGTATTCCCCGCTTACTTGATATGAAAAAATAGGAACTTGAAATGTATTTTTTATATTATATATAATGTCTAAATAAGGCATTCCTGGTTTTATCATTATTATATCAGCTCCTTCTTTTAAATCTAAAGCTACTTCTTGTTTTGCTTCTAAAGAATTTCTTATGTCCATCTGATATGTTTTTTTTGATAAATTTGTTTTTTTTGTATTTATTGCTTCTCTAAAAGGAGAATAATAATTTGAAGCGTATTTTGCAGAATATGATAATATCATTGTATTTTTAAAGTTGTTTTTTTCTAATTCTTTTCTTATAGATTTTATTCTTCCATCCATCATATCTGAAGGAGCAATTATATCAGCTCCTGCTTTAGCATGTGATAATGCTTGTTTTTTTAATATTTTAATTGTTTCGTCATTTAATATATTATTAAATTGATCCAATATTCCATCATGTCCATGAATTGTATAAGGATCTAATGCTACGTCGCTTATTATTCCAATATTAGAATATTTTTTTTTTATTTCTTTTATGCATGTTTGAACCAACCCGTTATCATTATAGGATTCTTTTGCATCATTTGTTTTTTTATTTTCTTTTATACAGGGAAATAAAATTATATAATGTATTCCTAAATCTATTAATTCTGAAATTTCTTTTATTATTAAATCTATAGATAATCTATAAATTTCAGGCATTGAATCAATTTTTTCAAATTTATTATTTCCTTCAATTATAAAAAATGGTTGTATTAAATCTTTTGATAATAGAATTGTTTCAGAAAATAAATTTCTAGTAAAATAATTTATTCTTTTTCTTCTCATTCTATTATATGGAAATTTTCCGTATATCATATTTTTAGTTATATAAATTTATTTTATTTTGTAAAATTTTTAAAGAATTTTTTTCTAATTGCCTTATTCTTTCTATTGATACATTTTGGTCTATAGATAATTCTTTTAATGTTTTTTTATTTTTTGATAACCATCTTTTTTTGATTATAGTTTTACATTTTGTATTTAAATTTTCTATAAATTTTTTTAAATCTATTGTTAATTTTTTATAAAAATTTATATTTTCTATTATTAAAAATGGATTATTTGTTTCATCATTGTTTAATTTTTTATTAATGCAATTGTTATATATATTTATACTTAAATCTTTGTTTGATAATTTTTGATCCATATATATTATATCTTTTATTTTTATATTAGTTTCGTCAGATAATTTTTTTATATTTTTAAATGAGAGTAAATTCATATTTTTTTTAATATTTTTTAAATTGAAGAATAATTTTCTTTGAGATTTAGTTGTAGCTATTTTTACTAATCTTAAGTTTTTTATTATATATTCATTCATTTCTGATTTTATCCAATGAATTGCAAAAGATAAAATTTTAATTCCTTTTTTTGGATTAAATTTTTTAACAGCTTTCATTAATCCTAAAGTTCCTTCTTGTATTAGTTCTGATATATTTAATCCATATCCTACATATTTTTTAGCTATTTTTATTACATATTTTAAATTTGAAGTTACTAATTTTTTAGCTGAAAAGAGATCATTTTTTATATATAAATTTATAGATAATTCTTTTTCTTTTTGTATATTTTTCATATAAATAAATTTTTCGTTTTTTGTTTTTAAATAAAAATTTTTTATATTATATAATTCATACTTGTTCATTTTTTATTTTATTTATATAAATTTTATTAAAATTATATTCTTTTTTTTTTTTTTGTCAATATTTTATTTATTCTTATAATTTAATTATTTATTTATTTTATTTTCATTATTATTAATGATAAAATAAAATAAAATTTTTTTATTTATGAGGTTTTATGATAAATAAATTATTTTTATTTTTTTTTTTTTTTCTATGAAACTTTTTTGTAATGATATAAAACAAGATTTAAAAATTAATTTTTTATCTACTATTGATTATACAATATTTAGTGGATCATCTATAGATAAAGATAAACAATTTCAAAATGGATTTAAAATTCAAAAAATTATATTTTCTGTTAATTTTAAAGATAAAGATTTTTTATACAATATAGGTTTTAAAATGTTAAATAATACCTGTATATGTTTAGATAAAATTTATGTTAGTTATTTTAAAAATGTTGATAATATTATATTTTCTATAGGACAAATAGAATCTTCTTTTGGTTTAGAAAATGTAAGTAATAATATTTTTTTATATAAAAGTATGGGAACGGAATCTTTATCTCCTGATGTTGGAATTGGATTTAAGTTTGATAAATGGAAAGATAAATATACATTTAATATATCTATAAATCAATTAAAGCAAGGTGATTATCCTAAATTATCATCATTAAAAAATGAATTTTTATATTCTAATAAATCAGATTATTGGATTTTGTCTACAAGATTTTCTTATAGACCTATAATAAATATTTTAAATATTTTACAAGTAGGTTTTTCTTTTCATTATGAAATTAATTATGGTTCTTATTTAAGATATAAAATATTTCCAGAGGCAAAAAGTAGAAAAACAATTTCTGTTTTAGATACAAATTTTTTAAATATAAATAGATTACTTAAATCTAAATATAGATATAGTATGGAATTTGATTTTTTTTTTCAAAGTGGTTCTTTTTTAGGAAATTTTGAATTACATTCTTCTTTTATAAAAAATAATATTGAGGAAATATTTAATTATTTAGCTTTTTATATTCAATTTTCTTATATTTTAACAGGACAAAAACGTGAATTTATCAATAAATATGGAGGATTTGGGGATATTTTTTTAAATAATTTTATTTCTAATATTTGTGAAATAGCTTTTAGGTATAGTTTTTTTAATTTAGAAAGTGGTAATTTTATTACTACAGGATTTTCATGTAATAAAACTTTAGGATTTAATTTATATATTAATAAAAATATAAGTTTTTTTATTAATTATATTTTTTCTAATCAAAGCCCTAGTATAAATTCTGGATTTGATTATATAAAAAGAAAATTACATATAATAAGTACAAGAATTCAATTTAAATATTAAAATAATTAATAAAAAAATAATTTAAATTATTTTTTTATTAATTATTTTTATATTTATTATTTTTTTTAGTAAAAAAATTTGATGTCATTAAAAAATATAATATATAAAATATTATTAATAATATTATTATAAAAAACCATAATGGAATTTGTATATTCCATTGAGAAAAATTTATAAATATATAATCAGTTTTTTTATAAAAAAAAGTTCCTAAAATTGTTGATAATATTAAAATTAATATACAATTGAAAAAAGACATTTTTTTTTACCTATTTTGTTGTAATGAAGTTATTATTTTAATTATA
>ERZ1292630.57-Hain-H41-02um-R3-57-length-129610-cov-10_pt2 | contig 41824 bp, 40 predicted proteins | sample MGYA00564408_ERZ1292630 | MGnify/ENA primary metagenome ERZ1292630 (study PRJEB36523, sample SAMEA6512641) | groundwater metagenome | collected 2019-01-08 | study: AquaDiva: Metagenomics assemblies of 32 groundwater samples
CGCTCAGCGATGTCACGTTCGCGGAAGCGGCGGGACGAGGCAACGGGCACGGCGCGCCGCCCGACGCGTCTCCGGGCCTACCGACCCGCAAGCGAGCGGCCGCGGCCCGCTGAGGTCCGCCGGCCCGCCGCGGCCCGACCGGGGCCCGGGACCGCTGGATCGTCCCCTGGGCGGATCAGGCGCCGATGACGGCGAACCCGAGGGCCCGGGCGGCCTGGGCGAGCCGCAGGTCGAATGTGACGAAGGGGAGCGATCGCCCGCCTGCGCGCTCGGCCGCGGCCAGGTGGAGGGCGTCGAGCGTCCTCGAGCCGGTCACCCGCCCGATCTCGGCTGCCCGCCGGCACACGGCGTCGTCGAGCCCCACGACCAGCGTCCGGCGCCAGTCCGAGTCGAACCCGGAGAGCGCGAGCCCGATGTCAGGATCGTCGAGCCGTCGGGTCAGGGCGAGGACCACCTCGACGAACGTGTGGTTCGCGGAGACCCAGTCGGGATCATTGAGCAGGATCGTTTCAGCGGCGTCGCTGTCGGCCTCCGTGACGTATCGCTTCGCCAGGGCGCTGCTGTCGACATAGAGGGTCACGCGTCGCGGTCGGCGCGGATGAGCTCGCTCGTGGTTGCCGTGCCGGGCTTTGGCGGTCGGCGGGTCACGGCAGTCGGTGGGCCGTCGACAGCGCGCGTGATCCAGCCCTCAGCCAGGCCACGCTCGATGTTCGCGCCACCCGGAGCCGGCACGATCTGCGCGATCCGCCGGCCACGACTGGTCACACCCACGACCTCCCCGCGCTCGACACGGGAGAGGATCTCGGACAACTTCGCCTTCAGCTCACGGACGCCGATCTCCATGTAGTCACGATAACACGGCTCGGTGACCACATCCACTCTGCTGCGACACGGTGCTGCGAGGCCGTCGGCTCGAACGGGAAACATCGTCAATCGCCTGGTCAGCGTCTAGCATGTGCATATGCCCGACATCGCCTACGCGTTCCTCGCCGACGCCGCCCAGACGATCCCCGGCCAGAAGTTCAACCTCCTGGGAGGTGGGATCAGCCGGATCGGCGCCCGCGGATTCCCGTTTCGCCACCCACACCTGGCCCTGGTCGTCGGCCTTCGCGTCACGGCCACCGAAACCGACCGGAGCCACGAGGTTCGACTCCTGGTGCTCGACCCCGACGGCGCCGAGATCGCGTCCGCGACCGCTACGATCGCGATGCAGAAGCGGCCCGACGTCCGCGACGAGGTCCTGACCTTCGCCGTCGATCTGTGGAACCTGACGTTTCCGACCGGAGGCGATCACTCGGTGCGGATCATGGTCAACGGGTCGGAGCGGGAGCGACTGCCCCTGCTCCTGACCATCGTCACCGGGGAGGGACCCGACGGCGCCGCGGCCGAGCGGCGGCTCGACGCCTGACGTGAGTTCGGCGGCCGGTTCACCCTCGGCCGGGGCGAGGTCCCGCGGCCCCGCGCCGCGTCACGAGGACCCCGCGATCGACGAGGCCGCGCTCATTGCCGCGCGACGCGCCGAGGTCGCGCTGGCCGATGCGCTGGATCGCGGCGCGGACCGCTGGGCGCGGGTCCTCGCGGAGTTGCCCGATCAGCTGCGGGACGAACCCGTGATCGGGCTGCGCCGCGTGGCGATGCGCGCCCGAGCCTGCTACGGACCCAAGGACTCGATCCGCGATGCCCTTGCGCCGGACGTGACCGAGCCGCTGCTCGATGCGCTGGACCGACTGATCAGGGCGCTGAACCGGCTCGACGTGCAATCCCGTTGAGCGGGCCCCGGCACGGGGCCGCGGCGCACTGGCTCAGATGAGAAACGGGATGAACGCCCGCGTCCGAAGCCGGTAGGCGGGGTAGTCCGGGAAGCGGATCGTGAGCCAGGCCTCCTCGCGCCGCGCCTTCAGGTTGAAGAAGGCCAGCAGGATGAGCGCCAGGACGAGGGCGATCGGCGAGGCCGTGGCCAAACCCCAACCCGCGCCGCCCAGCACGAGGCCGCCGTAGATGGGATGGCGAACTCGAGCATAGATCCCGGTCTCGACCAGCCGAGCCTCGTCGCGCGGGTAGGGGAGCGGCGTCAGGTTGGCGCCCAGGTCGCGGAGGCCGAGGATGCCCATCGTCCCGCCGGTCGCGATCAGCGCGACGCCGGCGATGACGCTACCGATTCGAGTGGCACCGTCCCAGGCTGGGCCGAGTGTCCCGGCGAGGGCGACGGAAGCGAGCAAGATCATCTGGAGGGCAACCCATCCCTCGCCTCGCGGTCCGAGGGTTGGCAGCTTCGTCATGAGACCGATCCTAGCGCGTCGGCTGCGGGGTGCGCGAAGCGATGCGCGCGTCGGCGGCCCTAGCGAGGACGCGGGTCGCGCCGAGGGGCGAGCTCGTCATCGGTGAACGCCTCGCGAAGGAATGTCGACGGGGCGCCCGGGTCGTAGGCGAGCGTCAACGTCCGCCGGGCACGGGTCCATGCCACGTATCCGAGTCGCCGCTCCTCCTCCATCGTTCGCTCCGGATCGCTCGCTTCGGCGAGCGCCCGGCCGCTCGGGAATCGGCCCTCGTCCATGTCGATCACGGCGACGTGATCGAATTCGAGGCCCTTGGTCCCGTGCGCCGTGGCGAGCGTGAGCGGCGCATCGTCACGTCGCAACGTGGCCAGTGCGGCACGCACACCGGCGATAGCAGCAGCCAGCTCGTCGAGGGTTGTGTACGGCGCCGCCCAGGCGACGAGGGCCTCGGCGATCTCCGTGCGCGACGCGCCGTCCGGCTCGGCGCCGCCCGCGTCAGGTGCCTCGGCGCCGCCCGCGTTAGGTGCCTCGGCGGCCACGCGCGCCTCGCCGACCTCGGCGGGCCCGCGCGTCGTACCGGGTGCGTCGGCCGAACCGCGGACGGCGCGCGCGAATGCAGGAAGAAACGGCCGGGAGGCGATGGTGGCGCGGGCAACACCGATCAGGACATCGACCTGGGGCGACTCCACGAGCAGCGTCAGATCGGGTGCCGTGAACGCCCGATTGAGCTGGAGTGCAGCCACCGCGGCGGGGTGAAGGTTGCGGTTGGTGCGGGCCAGGATCGCCCGGCTCGACGTCCCGTCCGGCCAGCCCTCGATGATGCGCTCCGCCCGTTCGCTGTCGTCGGCGCCGTCGCCGGCCAGGACGAGCGTTCCCGGGGCGTCCGGGCGCGGCCGAATCCGCTTGACGAAGCGCTCGCGGTTCACCGAGATGAGCCGGTCGGCTCGATCGACGACGACGGCGGGGCATCGATAGTTGGTCTCGAGGTCGAAGCGGCGAATGCCGGGCAGCTCGGCCGCGAGGCCGAGAATCCGCCGAACATCGGCCAGCCGCCAGCCGTAGATCGACTGGTCGTCGTCACCAACCAGGAAGATTCGATTCGCCGGGGCCGCCAGGAGGAGGGCCAGCCGAAGCTGCGTGCGATCGAGGTCCTGCGCCTCGTCGACCAGGAGCTCCGCTGTTCGGGTCCGCCAGCGTTTCAGCAGGGCGGGCGTTGACTCCAGGGCCCGGACGGCTTCGGCGACCAGGTCATCGAAGTCGAGGCGGCCGCGGTCGGCAAGTCCCCGCTGGTAGGCGACGAAGGCCATGCCGATCGCTCCCGGCTCGGGATCGGCGGCGACGTCGTCGGCCGTCACGAAGGCGTCCAGCTTCAGGCGCGAGAAGGCATCGTCCAGGGTGCGCCGATCCGCCGGCGCCGCATCCGGAAAGAGCTCGCGGAGCAGCGGATCGCGATCGGCCACCTGCTCGGCGCCGGTCCTGCCGGCATCGAGCAGGATCTCCCGGCCCAGGGCATGAAACGTGGCCACTCGCACCGCCCGCGGCGCCACCCCCAGTGGAGCGACGGCCGGGTCGACACGCTCGCGAAGCTCGACCGACGCCCGGCGGTTGAACGTCACCGCGCAGGTCTGTTCCGGGTCAGCACCACCGTCGATGAGCCAGGCAATGCGGGCGACGAGCACCGTCGTCTTTCCGGATCCGGCAGGAGCCACACACAGCACCGGTCCCGCGGCGGCCGTGGCGGCAGCCCGCTGGTCCGGGGCGAGACGGGCCAACCGGTCGGCAACCGACGAGCTGCGAGGCGCGGGTGGCATGGCCATCGATTCCAGCGTGCCTCGCGCATCGAGCGCTTATCGCGGCCAACACGCCGCAGCCGGCAGCGGCGCCTTGGCTGCCGGACGAAGCCGTTTCCGGTGCGTCGCCGCACCGGAAACTGGGCGGAGAGCCGATGCGACGTCGCGCGGGCTGGGCGGCGGCCGGGCTGTCGGGGTATCGTGGGCGATCCAGGGCCCTGCGGGGCAGTTCAGACGGTTTGGATTCAGTCGGCGCTTCGATGCCGACCTCATGAAGGAGACAGATCGTGAGTCGCTCGTTGCGCGCCCGGTTCATCGTCCTGCTCAGCATCGTCGCGCTGCTGGTTCCGGCGTTCGGGTCGTCCGTGGTGGCAGCACCCAAGACGCCACCGAAGCCGACGGCCGAGAAGGCCATCCTCTTCGCCTCCGACGGGATGCGCCCGGACCTCGTCGACAAGTATGTCGGCGAGGGCGTCATGCCCACGTATGCCAATCTCATCGCGACGGGCCTGAAGGGCGACAACGGTCTTGTCCAGGCCTTCCCCCCGAACACCGGCGTCGGCTGGTCCACGCTCGCCACGGGCACCTGGCCGGGTGAGCACGGCTCGATGAACAACACGTTCCATCGGGTCGGCGAAGGCAACTTCAACAACCGCACGAGCTTCGCCACGACCGGGCTCCTCCAGGCCGACACGATCCAGCAGGCCGCCGAGCGCGCCGGCAAGAAGATCGCCTCGATCGAGTGGGTCGGCTCGCGGACCATTTCTCCCGCGCTGGCCGGTCCGGTCATCGACTTCCGCAACTTCTTCTCGACCCGCGGCGTGGTGACGTCACCGCTCGTCGCGAGCGAGCAGGCCGGGGCCACGACCTTCGGGGTTTCCTATCAGGTCAGCACGCCGGGCGCGGCCGCAGGTTGGTCGAACACGCCCACCGGCGACGACGGCGTGGCGCCGCCCCAACAGGCGGTCCTGCAGGTCGCGACGACGTTCGGGGCCCAGAACCCGAACCGAACCTACGACCTGTACATCTACGACAGCGTGGTCGACAGCATCGCCGCCTATGACCGGATGGTCATGACCCGCACCGGCGTGGCCAAGAACGCGTCGATGGCCTCCGCAAACCTCGGCGAGGGCGATTGGGCCGAGATCCGGCTGACCGGCGCGGATGGACTCATCGGTGCCCGTGCTGGCCAGACGGCCGGGTTCTACGTCAAGCTCACCGACCTCGCGAGCGACCTGAGTTCCTACAAGCTGTACTTCACGTCGGTCACCCGTGCGAACGCGCGCTGCGCCTGCGACCCGACCTTCGAGAGCACGCTCGTCGACATGTTCCCGACGAGCACCGCCGCGGACTTCGCGCCGCTCGAGGCGGGGATCGTCGACGAGGACACCTACGTCGAGCAGGGCCTGATGTGGAAGGACTTCCACTGGGCCGCCGCGAACTACATCCTGACCGTCGTCCAGCCGGACACCGATCTGCTCCTGATGGGCAATCCCGTCACGGACGAGTTCTCGCACCAGTTCATGGGCCTCGTGACGCCCACCGACATGGACGGCGATCCCAACCCGTACTACGACGACCTCACCGACGACGACGTTCCCGACGGTCGCGTCGCGATCCGCGAGGGCTACATCCGCTCGGCCTACGAGGAGGCGGATCAGACACTCGCGCTCGCGCGGACCCTGATGGGTTCGAACACCACGGTCATGGCCTCGTCCGATCACGGCTTCGCGGCGCAGTGGTACGCGGTCAACGTCAGCAAGGTCCTGGCCGACATCGGCATGGGCCCCGAGCAGGGCAGCAACTGTCGAGCCGTTGCCGCGACGCTGGCCAAGGAGTGCCATGCGGGCGGGACGGCCGAGATCTACATCGACCTCGCCGGCCGAGATCCCGGTGGCGCGACGAATACCCCACAGGTGTCGGCCGCCAATTACCTGACCGTCCGTCAGCAGATCAAGGACGCGTTCCTCAACCTCACCGACCCGGCGAACCCGGGCAAGCAGGTCGTCGACCGCGTCTTCCTCAAGGAGGAGCTCGGCAACGTCGACGGATCGAATTCGCTGCATCCATCTCGGAGCGGCGACGTCGTCGTCGTCTTCCGGCCGCCGTATCAGACCGATGCGGCGACCCCGGGCACAAGGATCGCCTTCAGCCAGTTCTTCGGCCAGCACGGGTACATGCCGGAGCTCGTCGACATCGCCAACAACGTGAACATGCACGGGACATTCGTCGCCAGCGGCCCGGGCATCCGCAAGCAGGATCCCGTCGCCGGCCTGCGCGCGGTCGACGTGGCGCCGACCCTGGCATTCCTCCTGGGGATCGATGGTCCCCAGAACGCGAGCGGCTCCATCCGCGTCGACCTGACGACGAAGCCGTCGCTCAAGGTTGCCACGATCCTCGACATCTCCGACTTCCACGGTCAGCTCGTGCCCCTTAGCGAGGCGGCCGACACCGTCACGGGGACGGGCTCGGCCAACCCGTCGTTCACCATCGGCGGTGCCGCGTTCCTCAAGCCGTGGTTCGACTACTACCGGGCCCAGGCCCCCAACGGTTCGATCACCGTCGCCGCCGGCGACTCGGTGGGCGCCTCCCCACCCATCAGCTCGTTCTTCGGCGACACGCCGACGATCGAGATGATGAATCTCATGGGCTTCAGCGCCGACGGGCTGGGCAACCACAACTTCGACAGGGGCCAGACGTATCTGCGCAACACGCTGATCCCGCTGGCCAACTTCCCGTATCTCTCCTCGAATGTCGTCGGGACGAACGGGAAGACCCCGGCCGAGTGGAAGCCGTCGCACACGTTCGACCTGTTCGACGGAGCGAAGGTTGGCGTCGTCGGGTTCACCAACGAGGACGCCCCGTCGCTCGTGTTCCCCAATTCCTTCACGCCGTTCTCGGTGGTTCCGCGGCTCGCCAAGGTCCAGACCGAGGTGAACGCGCTGCGCGCCAAGGGGGTCAAGACGATCGTCGTCATCGGCCACGATGGCGCGACCGCCGGGACCCTCACCAATCCGACGGGGCCGCTCGTCAGCCTGGCCGATGCGCTCACCGGCGTGAACGCCGTCATCGGCGATCACACCGACTTCCAGGTCATCTCGCGCCGTGCCAATGGGTCGCTGGTGATCGAGAACCGCAGCAAGGGCATCCGCTTCACCCGACTCCAGCTCGTCATCGATCCGGCGACCAAGGAGGTCGTCTATTCGACCGCCGACTTCCACAAGCCGTGGAACATCGGGGTCACCCCGGATCCAGCCATCCAGGCCCGGATCGACAGCATCAATGCCGATCTGGCCCCGATCCTCGGGGCCGTCATCGGCAGTTCCACCAGGTTCATCCCGCGGACCGATGCGTGCGGCCGGTTCGACGGACGACTGTGCGAGTCGCTCGTCGGCAACGTGGTCACGGATTCGATGCGAACCACGTATGGAACCGATTTCGCGATCACCAACTCGGGCGGCCTGCGGGCCGACCTGACCTGTCCCACGACCGACAACCCCAGTGACTTCTGCCCGTCCTACACGCCGCCCCCGTTCCTGATCAGCCGCGGCCAGGTCCTCACGGTCCTGCCCTTCGGCAACGTCGTCGTGACGTTGCAGATCAACGGGGCGGAGCTCAAGACGATGCTGGAGAACGGCGTCTCGTCGATGCCGGCCGCCAACGGCCGCTTCGCCCAGGTCTCCGGCCTGTGCTTCACCTACAACATCTCGGCGGCGGTCGGGTCCCGGGTCACGGGAGCCGTACGGCAGGCGCTGGACGGCTCGTGCACGGGGGCTGCCATCGATCTGACGGCGGGCTCCACGTACACGATCGCCGAGAACGACTTCATGGCCTCCGGCGGAGACCTCTATCCGAACTTCCTCAGTCGGGCGACAACGCGCGACATCATGGACCAGGTCCTGGCCGACTATGTCAGCGGCAACTCGCCGATCAGCCCGGTCATTGGCCGGATCACCTGCACGACAGGCGGCACGCCTGCCTGCCCGGTCGTGACTCCGTAGCACGGGTCGCATGACCCAGTTCGCCCGGGAGGGCGGGGCTTGGCCCCGCCCTCCCGGTTTCGTTCTCGAGGCACCATCGCCGCTGCGGCGCTGACGCCCCTGACGCGGGCCACGAGGCCCGGCTTCGCTCGTTCTTTCGGGTCGCGGGGCCGGCGTTCGATGCATCTCCGGGCTCCCGCAGCGTCGTAAGGTCCCGCCTCCCCGTACCTTCGGGCCATACCGCGCGACGGCATCGAGTTGGCACCATCGCGGCTCAGGAATTGTTTGCCGTGAGGAGCCGAGGAGCCCATGCGCGCTGGAATCATCGTCTATGCCGAGGACTGTCGGGTGTCGGGTCACGTCGAGATCGACGATGAGGCGCGGCTGACCGACGTCCTCAACGAGGTCGCCGAGATCACGATCATCCACCCGACCGTGGTGGCCCACACCGACGGCCGCCTCGTGATCCTGGACGAGCTCACCCTGTCACGCGACGAAATGATCGCGGTCGAGGCGCCCGGGACGCGTGGCCCCGAGGAGCGCCGCATCCAGACCGTCCGCCATCGCCTCGAGGTCCACCTCGGCGGCTACGTCGTCCTGGGCCAGCTCCACACGATGCCGGGAGGCATGCCCCTCGTCGCGATCGGTCGGCGACTGCCGATGATCCCGATGACCAACGCAACCCTCGCCTACAACGGAGCCGAGGGTCCCGAGGCCAGGGACATCGACACGCTCATCATCAATCGCCAGCTGGCCGATTGGGTCCGTACCGCCGATCAGGCGGATCTCGCGGTCTTCCCCGACATCCCGGCGGTCGCCCCGGTTGTCTGATGCCCCGGCGATCTGACGCCCCGGCGGTCGCCGCGGCGATCTGACGCCCCGGCGGTCCGCCGACCCGTACGGATAGGCGGCGCGGCCGCGCACCGTTGACCCCGATGGGGCTATCGACGTGCCCGCTCGCGAGCGTGAAGGATAGCGATCCTGTCCACAGCAGGTCGCCCGAGGGAGGAACTTGATGCGCCACTCGCCCCTGCAGCGCGCGGCAGGGGCCGCCGTCGTGCTCTCGCTCGTCGTTGTCGCCGTCGCGTTTGCCGACACCGTCGGCCGCGACGCGGACGCCGTCATGGCGGGCAACCAGTCGAGCCGCGACCTCGGCGAGGTGGCGCCCGGAACGATCAGCAACACGCCGATCGCCTTCACGCTCGCCTGCGGCGGCTTCGAGCACGTCGATCCGGGCCAGAGCGTCCTCGTCGAGATCGGTTCGGCGACCGTGCCGGCCGGCGGAGCGATCGCGATGGACGCGGTCACGATCGGCCCGGTACCCGGAAGCTGGCCCGCGGACGACGCTGACTGCAGCGGCAGCGAGGTGCCGCTGCAGGTGACCGGCACCGTGGTCATCACCGCGCCCTCGACGGCGGGCTCCCACGAGTATTCGGTCCTCTTCGAGCGCACGCCGACGCCGGCGGGCTCCAACGACGGGGCCGCGATCGGCGGCATGACCGGCGCAACCTTCTTCCTGACCGTCGTGACGAACACGCCGCCCGAACTGGACCTTCCGCTGGACATGACCGTCGAAGGCGACACGACAAACGGCTGGACCGCGGCCTGGACGGTCGCGGCGACCGATGCCGAGGACGATCCGGACCCGACACCCGTCTGCGTACCGACGACCGGCGATGTCCTGCCGCTGGGCACGACGACGATCGAATGCTCGGCCACCGACTCCGGCGGGCTCGAGGTGGCCGGCTCCTTCGACGTGGCCGTCGTCGATACGACGCCGCCTGCCATCAACGGCGTGGCGGGAGACACCGCCGTCGTCAGTGACGATCCCGCCGGTGCCATCGCCACCTATGCGGATCCGACGGCGACCGATGTCGTCGATGCGAGCCCCACCGTCGGGTGCCTTCCGGCCTCGGGATCGACCTTCGCCCCCGGTGCCACCACGGTTACCTGTACGGCAACGGACGCCTCGGGCAACAGCGCCACGGCGACGTTCGTGGTGAGCGTGGGCCCGGAAGCTGCGCCGCCCGCCTCGGAATCACTCCCGACCGCCGTCTTCGGCCCGCCCATCGGGGACGGTGGCCTCGACGGACACGCGGGTCGGACGATCCCGATGAAGGTCCGCCTGATGCTGGACGGCACGTCGGTCGGGGAGGGGAGTCTCATCCTCGTCATCACGCCCTGCGGCGGCGGCGATCCCGTCGCCGAGGTTGAGATGGAGTGGCGAGCCGGCAGCGACCGCTGGTTCGGCCACTGGCGAACGCGCGGCCTCGCGGCCGGCTGCTACGAGGTGCGGGCGATCCACGATGGCGCCGATGTCGGCGGCGTCGAGGTTCGTCTCTCCGACCGGAGCTCCGAGTCCGCGAAGACGAAAGGCGGCCGGGCGCAGCCGTAGACCGCCGGACGGGGCTCGCGTCCGTCCAAGTCCGTGCGTAATCTCGTTGACGCAGCCTCGCATGGGGCGGACCGTGCGATTTCCAGAGAGAAGGGTTCGCCTGTGACGGAACGGTCCAGGCGTGGTCCGCCGAGGTGTTCGGCGACAACGGCGTGTTCAAGGGTGGCAAGGCGATTTCGGATCGCGGCGCTTGAGGAGGTCGGGCATCTCCTTGAGGTGACGGCATAGATCCCGTGCGGATCATCATCGACGAGGACATCCCGAGCGAACTCGTGCCGCTGTTCCGTGGCGCCAACCTGGAAGTCCAGCACGTCGAGGACATCGGGCTCAAGGGGCAGAAGAACGGAGCGTTGCTCTCGGCGCTGTCGGGCACCTGTGACATCTTCGTCACCCGCGACACGAACCTTGAGCACCAGCAGAATCTCGCCACGTATGACCTTGCGGTTGTCCTGATCCACCCCCTGCGGCTGGTCATCGATCAGATCACGCCCTTGATCCCGGCCGCGGTCGCGGCGTTCTCGACTGCCCGTAACACGCCGTCACGACAATCGGCGTAGCCAGGCAGCCAGAGCGCATGCCGGACGTGAAGCTTGCGGAGAAGGCAGAGCCCTCGTAACTCCTGTCCTGCGTCCGCGCGTTCGCTGACCACGGTCACCTCGCCGCGATAGCGGCAGCGTCGCACGGGCTCCCGCCGAACCCAGTCGAACGCCTGCCGTACGATCTCCTGGTGACCCCAACCCTCCCGACCGCCCTCGCCGCCACGCTGAAGAACCTGCCCGATCGCCCTGGCGTGTACCTGATGAAGGACACCCGCGGCGACGTGCTGTACGTCGGCAAGGCGCAGAGCCTGCGCAGCCGCGTCCGGAGCTACTGGCAGAAGGAGTCGGCGTTGGGCGAGATCCACCGGATCCGCCAGGTCATCGACCGGGTGACCGACGTCGAGATCACCGAGACCGATTCGGTGTCGGAGGCGCTCCTCCTCGAGGCGAACCTCATCAAGCGGTTCCGACCTCGGTTCAACGTCCGGCTCAAGGACGACAAGAGCTATCCGTACATCAAGATCGGCCTGGGCGACGACTTCCCACGGATCGAACGAACGCGAAAGCTCGTGAACGACGGGAGCCGCTACTTCGGGCCGTACGCGAGCGCCTCGAGCGTGGACGAGTCGATGAACATGGTTCGGCGCCTGTTCCCGTTCCGGACGTGCACCATCGACATCCGCGACGGCCAGCGGGCGCTCCAGCGGCCGTGCCTGCTGTACCACATCAAGCGCTGCCAGGGCCCGTGCATCGAGGCGATCTCGAAGGACGACTACCGCGCCGACATCGCCCAGGTCGAACTCTTCCTCGAGGGTCGCCAGGAAACGCTGGCGAAGGCCCTTCGCACCGAGATGACGAAGGCGTCCGACGCCCTCGAGTACGAACGAGCCGGCACCATGCGCGACAAGGTCAAGGCGATCGAGCGGACGATGGAGAGCCAGAAGATGGCCGCCTTCGCGCGAACGGAGCTGGACCTCGTGGGCCTCGCCCAGCAGGACAACCAGGCGGCGGTCCAGCTGTTCGCGGTCCGCGACGGCAAGCTGCTGGGCCGCGACGTCTACGTCCTCGACGCTGCCCGCGAGGCGACCGACGACGAGGTCCTCGTCGGCTTCCTGGAGCAGTACTACACGCGCGCCCAGTCGATCCCGCGCGAGATCCTGGTTCCCAGCGTCCCGGCCGAGGTGGCCGATGGAACGGGCGGGGCCGGGGGGACGGCGCTCGAGGCGTTCCTCGCGGAGCGGCGCGGCGGGCCGGTGCGCCTGCGGGTCCCGCAGCGCGGTGAGCGGCGGAAGCTCATGGTCCTCGCCCGACGCAACGCGGCGGAGCACCTCGCACGCGAACAGGCGCGCTGGCTGGCCGACCAGGGCAAGACGCTCGGGGCGCTCGAGGAACTGGCCGACGCGCTGGGGCTGCCCGGCCCGCCGCTCCGGATCGAGTGCTACGACATCTCGAACATCCAGGGCAGCCAGACGGTCGCGAGCATGGTCGTGTTCGAGGAGGGTCGCCCGCGGACCGGCGAGTACCGCCGGTTCCGGATGCGCACCGTCAGCGGCCCGAACGACTACGCCAGCCACCAGGAGACGCTGCGGCGACGGTTCCGCGGGGCCAGGTCGGGCCAGGAGGGGAGCGAGGAGGAGCTTCGCTGGGCGCTGCCGGACCTCGTCATCGTGGACGGCGGCAAGGGCCAGGTGAGCGCGGCTGCCGAGGTCCTCAACGAGCTGGGCCTGCACGACTTGCCGCTCGCCGGCCTCGCCAAGGAGCGCGAAGAGCTGTTCCTGCCCGGCCGCCCCGAGCCGATCCTTCTCGCGGCCACGTCGCCGGCGCTCTACCTCGTGCAACGGCTTCGCGACGAGGCGCACCGCTTCGCCATCACGTACCACCGCGAGCTGCGCCGCAAGGCAGCCGTCCGATCCGCGTTCGACGATCTGCCCGGCGTGGGGCCCGCGCGGAAGCGCGCGCTGCTCCGCGTGTTCGGGTCGGCGAAGCGGGTGCGCGAGGCCCCGGTGGAGCAGATCGCGGCAGTGCCCGGGATCAGTGCCGCTCTGGCCGAGCGGATCAAGGCCGGCCTCGAGGCTTGATCGAGCCCACCCTCGACGGTCGCGCGCTCAGAGGCGGAGACGCGCTCCGGCGGTCCCGTCGGTAACATCGAGCCTCCCACGGCGTGTATGGTTCGGGCGACAGCTTGTCGCTCGAACATCGAGCGGAAAGTGGGACACGGTGCCAGATCCCGAACGGGATGTGACGCAGCAACTCGTCGATCTCAACGCCCGAGTTGCCGAACTCGAGCGTCGGGTGGCCGAGTTCGCGCCATCCGTCACGGCGCCGGACCCGTCGTCCATCGTGGCCGCCGCGCCGCCGGCCTTCGCGCCGCTGCCTCCCGCGCCGATCGCCGAGGACACCGCTGGCATAGCGGGCCCCGTCGGCGTTCCAGGGTGGACGTCAGCGTCAGGTGCAGACCCCGGCGCCGTCCCACCTCTGACCGGGTGGACCACGCCCTCGCCTTGGAAGGCACCTTCCATGGGGGATCTTGAGGCGCTGCTCAGCGGTCGGATCCTGGCCTGGATCGGCGGGATCGCCCTCGTGATCGCCGCGGCCTTCTTCCTGAGCCTGGCCTTCAGCCGGGGCTGGATCGGCTCGGAAGCGAGGGTCCTCCTCGGCATCGGCGGGGGCGGCATCCTTCTCGCGGTCTCGGGGTGGCTCTTCGAACGCCGGAGCGACGTCGTCGCGCACGTGACGGTCGCCGTTGGGCTCGCCGTCATCTCACTCGCGCTGTACGCCGCGACCCGTCTCTACGGGATGGTGGATGCTCCCGTCGCGCTGGCCGGCTCGCTGCTGGCGTCGATCGGCGCTGCTGCGATCGCCATCCGGAATCGATCGCAGGCCGTGGGCGCGTTCGGTCTGCTCGCCGTCCTCGCGGCGCCCCCGATCCTTGGCGCGCAGGCCGACCTGACGACGATCGCCTATTTCGGGCTCGTGCTGGCCGGCACGACCGCGATCTCGCTGGCACGCGGTTGGGTCTGGCTCCCGGCGCTTGGCTTCATCCTTGCGGCGCCGCAGGCGGCGTCCTGGTTCGCAGATGCGTCGGCCACACCGATCAGCCTGTTCGTCGTCGTCGCGTTCTGGGCCGTCAACGCGACGGGCGCTGCCGGAGATGCGGTTCGACTGCCGGGTGGAGCGCTCCGTCCGTCATCCGCCACCCTCCTGGTTGGCGCGGCCGCGTTCCTGATCTGGTCGGGACTCGTCGTGCTCGATGGCGATGCGGTGTCGGCCCGTGGCCTCTTCCTGGTGTTCGTCGCCGTCGTCCACGGCCTGCTTGCCGGCTTCTTCCTGTTGCGCGAAGGCGATCGTCATCCGTTCGGGTTGCTGGCCGCTGGAACGGGGGTCGCGGCACTGACCCTGGCGGTGCCGGTCCAGTTGTCCGGGCCGTTGATCCCGCTTGCCTGGGCTGCCGAGGCCGCGGCGCTGGCCTGGGTCTCCGGGTTGCGCCGCCATGGATACGCCGCCTCGGCGGCGGCCGTCCTGGGGGCCCTGGCCATCCTCCATCTCCTGACGGTCGAGTACGGGGTCTTCGAGTTCGTTCGAGGACCGCTGCCGTTCGGTGGTTCGTCGGGTTTGACGCTGGCGTTCGTGGTCGGAGCGTTCGTGGTTGGGGCCTGGGCGATCCGCGACCACCGGATCGGAGCGATCCTGCTGACGATCGGGTTCCTCCTCATCGGCTACGCGGCCACCTTCGAACTCGACGGACCGGCTCGGCTTGCACTGTGGGTCGCCCTGGCGGTCGCGGCCCTCGCGCTCGACCGCACTGTCGGCTCCCTGTTGCCGCGCTACGACCGGTCGCCACTTCGGGCCGTCCCGGGTGTCGATCGGTCCCTCGGAGGCGCGTGGGCGGTCCTCGCGGGCGCCGCGGGCGCGTTCCTGCTGGATCTCATGCCGCCGTGGCAGGCACCGAACATGCCGACTGCCTCGATCCCGTTCGTCGACGAGGCGGGCCTTGTCACGGGGATCGCGGTCGCGGGACTCCTGCTGTCGGGCCTCATCGCTGGTCGCGGCATCGTGCTCCGGGCACCGCAGACCGCGAGCCTGATCGGGACGGCCGTGTTGATCGCCTACGTGGCGCTCTTCGAGATGAGAGACGACGCGGTGGTCGTCGTGTGGAGCTCCCTCGCGGGCGGACTCCTCGCGGTCGGTCGCTGGGCGCCTGGGATCGACAGGCTCGCGACGTCGTGGACCTGGCGCGCTGCGGCTGGATTGGCGGTCGCTGGGGTCGCCCTGGCCGTGCTGTCGGTCGCGACGCTGGATCGTCTGGTCGTGGATCAGTTCGCGATCGACGCCGGTCCGCTTCGGAGCGGCCTGAGCGGCGCGGCAGGTGCGCTCGTGACCCTCTCGGCCGTGGTCGCCTTGAACCTGGGCCTGTCTCTCACGGCTCCGAATGATGTCTCGAGGCGGTGGACCGCCGTAACGGCCGGGATGCTGGCCCTGTACCTCGTCTCGATCCTTGTCGTGGACCTGTTCCGCGTCCGAATCGGAGGGCTGATCACCTCTGCCGAACTCGCGACCCAGGCCCAGGTCGCCCTGAGCGTCACCTGGATCCTCCTGGGTGCCGTGATCTTCGGGCTGGGCGCTCGGCGTCGTCTCCAGACGATTCGCGTCGCCGGCCTGGGGCTCCTGGCGCTGGCGACCACCAAGGTCTTCGTGGTCGACCTGTCGGCTGTCGACGTCGCCTACCGAGTCATCTCCCTTGCCGTCCTGGGGCTGCTCCTGCTCGCCACGGCCTATGTCGCGGGGCGGGCATCGAGGACCATGGAAGGCGATCTGGTGCCAGCGGCGGAGCCCTCCACGGGAGACCCTGAGGCCTCATCGGCAGACCCTCCATCGGAGCCCTGAGCAACCGCGCCACGGTCGCCGAGATTACTCCCAGGCATCGAACGTGACCTCAGCGAGCAGGGCGGTGCACCGAATCTGCCGATTTTCGTGTACTGCCGAGCACGCTGAAGGCGGACTTGATTACTCGGGGTAGTCGGCGGCCGGTATCGGGGCAATCCCCGGGGCGGGACCGGATCGGGGCAATCCCCCGGGGCGGGACCGGATCGGGGCAATCCGCGGTAGCGGGAATCGCCGCCCGCCGTGAGGCGGGGCGAAACGGGCACGGGGCATCCCCTGTATCATCCGCCCTCGATGCGCAAAGCTGGCCTCATCTTCATCGCCGTCCTCGGCCTCCTTGCCCTCTTCGTTGACGTAGCACCCAACCTCCGCGTGCCCGAGCTGGGCCCCGAGGGGGGGACGCGACGCCTCGAGACGAAGCTGGGCCTCGACCTGCAGGGCGGCCTCGCCGTCGAGTACCGGGTCAACCCGGTCGGCGACGAGCGCCCCAATGCCGCGGCCCTGGCGGTCATCCGCGACATCATCGAACGCCGCGTGAACTCGACCGGTGTCGCGGAGCCGGTCGTTCAGACGCAGGGCACCGACCGGATCGTCGTCGAGCTGCCCGGCGTGCAGGACACCCAGACGGTGCGCCGGCTCGTGGGCCAGACCGGCGAGCTGAACTTCGTGCCGATCCCGCCCGGCGAACCCATCCCTCCTGTCGGGACGGCCATCGACCTGGCCCGCTACCCGCCGCTCTTCCGCGGTGACGAGCTGTCGTCTGCATCGATCGGCCAGGACCAGAACGGCGGTCGTTCCGTCGACTTCGTGCTCAAGGACAACGGGTCCAAGCTCTTCGAGGAGTACACCCGCGAACACATCCAGGACTACTTCGCGATCGTCCTCGACGGCGTCGTGATCTCGGCACCGCAGATCCAGGACGCGATCACGGGCGGTCGGGTCCAGATCACCCAGGGCAGCACGATCGGCGGCTACCCGCTGAGGGAGGCGCAGGAGCTGGTCAACGTCCTCCAGTTTGGTTCGCTGCCGTTTCCGATCGAGGAACTCTCGAGCGACACGATCAGCCCCACGCTCGGCGCCGAATTCGTCGACAAGAGCATCACGGCCGGCCTCATCGGGATCGGGCTGGTGCTGCTGTTCATGCTCATTCACTACCGGATGCCGGGTGCCGTCGCCGGCGGTGCCCTGATCTATTACGCGGTCCTGGTGTTCGCGGTGTTCCGGCTCATCCCGGTGACGCTCACCCTCGCGGGGATCGCGGGTTTCGTGCTCTCGGTGGGCATGGCGGTGGACGCCAACATCCTGATCTTCGAGCGGACGAAGGAGGAGTTACGCCTCGGCAAGTCGCTGCCGGCGGCGATCGAGGCCGGCTTCGGGCGGGCCTGGAACTCCATCCTCGATTCCAACGTGTCCAGCCTGATCACGGCGTCGATCCTGTACTTCTTCGGCTCGTCGGTGATCCAGGGCTTCGCGTTGGTCCTGATCATCGGCGTGCTCATCTCGATGTTCACCGCCATCACCGTCACGCGCCAGGTGCTGCGCGTCCTCGTGGACCACGATTGGGCGAGGAAGGCGGGGCTGTACGGCGTTGCCAGCGAGGACTTCATCGCGTGGCCAACGTCGCGGACGGCTCGCCGAGACGCGCGCCGTGTTTGACATCATCGGCAAGCGCCGCTGGTTCTTCATCTTCTCGCTGATCATCACCGTTCCTGGCCTGCTGTTCATCCTGGCGACGCCGATCAACAACGACGTCGGCTTGAGATTCTCGATCGACTACACCGGCGGCACGCGCTGGACGATCCGGTTCGAGGATCCCAAGGTGACCGCGGATGCGGTCAGGGCCGAGCTGGTGGGGCTGGGGCAGCCCGAGGCGACGGTCGTGACCACCGGACGCGGCTTCCTCGACATCAAGCTCTCGAAGCTGGACCTGCGCAGCATCGAGCCGACCCCGGCGCCGTCGGTCGCCCCGACGGGCGGCCCGGAGGCGTCTGCGAGCACCGGAGCGTCCGCGAGCCCGGGCGGATCCGCGAGTCCGGGTGCCTCGCCGAGTCCGGACGCGTCCAGTGCCGAGCCGTCGCCCAGCGCGTCTGCCTCGCCCGTCCCGGGCGGGAACGGCCAGATCCCCACCGAGGGCGAGATCGGCGCGATCGCCACGGCCCTCCAGGCCAGGTTCGGTCCGATCGCCGAGCAATCGTCGCTCAGCTCGATCGGGGCCGTCGTCAGCAGCGATCTCGTCGGCCAGGCGATCCTCCTGATCCTGATCGGGTCGCTCGGGATCCTCGCCTGGATCACCGTCCGTTTCAGGGACGTGAAGATGGGCGTGACGGCGCTCATCGCGCTCGTCCACGACGTCGTCGTGGTGCTCGGGGTCTTCGCGATCCTCGGGACCTTCATCGGACTCGAGATCGACGCGCTGTTCGTGACCGCGATGCTGACCGTCATCGGCTTCAGCGTGCACGACACGATCGTGGTGTTCGACCGGATCCGGGAGAACCGCGTCCGCCATGTCGGCGAGCCATTTGCCGAGATCGTCAACCACTCGATCCTCCAGACGCTCGGCCGATCGATCACCACCAGCTTCACGGTCGTCCTGACCCTCTTCGCGCTGCTGCTGTTCGGCGGTTCGGCCACGAGCGAGTTCGTCTTCGCCCTGCTCATCGGGATCGTGTCGGGGACGTATTCGTCGATCTTCAACGCGAGCCCGTTGCTCGTCGTGTGGACCGAGTGGGATCAGCGGCGCAAGGCGCGCCAGGCTCCTGTCGCCGTGCGTCGCCCCAGCGCGTCCTGAGCATCGTGCACGGGGCCGGGCGCCGACCCCGAGGCCGTGGAGTCGCAATGCATCCGTCCGTGGCATCCTGAGCCCGTGGTCGAGCCGCGTTTCCGCTGGGCGCTCCCGACGCCCGTCGATGTTTCGCCGGCGGTCCACGCGGCAGGCCTGGAACTCGGTCTCGGGCGGCACGCCCTTGGGCTGCTTGCGCTGCGCGGCGTAGCGGATCCCGATGCGCTGGGGGCCTTCTTTGCTCCCGCGGCCGACGGCCTGCACGACCCGCGGTTGCTGCCCGATGCGGAGCGCTTCCTCGATCGGATCGGACGCGCACGAGCCGGCGGTGAGCGCGTCCTCGTGTTCGGCGACTTCGACGCCGACGGTCTCACCGGCCTGACCGTCCTGACCCGGGCGCTCCGACGAACCGGGATCGAAGCGATTCCGTACGTGCCGCATCGCGTGGACGAGGGCCACGGGCTGTCGCAGGGCGGGATTCAGGCCGCAGTGGACGCGGGTGCCACGCTCATCGTCACGGTCGACTGCGGGTCGACCAGCGTGGCCGAGGTGGACGCCGCGGCCGCGCGCGGGATCGAGGTCATCGTCAGCGACCACCACCGGGTGCCCGAGGAGGCGCCGCGAGCCGTGGCAATCGTCAATCCACATCGCCCCGACGCGACGTATCCGGACCGGCGCCTCACCGGGGCGGGACTTGCGTTCAAGCTGGCGGCGCTTCTGCTCGACAGGCCCGGTGGCCACGACGACCTCGCCGAACTGGCCGCCCTGGCGGCCGTCGGTACCGTCGCCGACGTGGCGCCGGTGCTCGGCGAGAATCGGTCCATCGCCCGGCTCGGCCTCGAGGCGATCCGGGCCGGACGTTCGGCGGGGATCGCGGCGCTCCTGCGCCGGGCCGGGACGGAGCCTGCCTCCGTGGATCTCGAGACGATCGGGTTCGTGATCGCGCCGCGTTTGAACGCCGCGAGTCGGGTGGGGGAGGCCGCCGACGCGGCCGCGCTGCTCCTGACCGACGACCCGGCCGAGGCCGACCGGCTGGCCGATCTCCTCGAGGCGGCCAATCTCGAGCGGCGCGACCTGACCAGGACGGCCGTCGCCGAGGCTCGCGCCACGATCCCGGAGGGTCACGCGGAGCCGGCGACGGTGATCCGTGGCGACTGGCCGGTCGGCATCGTCGGCCTGGTTGCCGCTCGCCTCGCCGAGGAGCACGGTCGGGCTGCGGTCGTGGGGTCCAACCTTGGCAGCATCGTCCGGGCGTCCTGCCGCAGCGACGGCCGGCTGGATCTCGCGGCGACGCTGCGAGCGTGCGACGACCTCCTCCTCCGCTACGGGGGTCACCGTGGCGCAGCCGGGTTCGAGATCGCGGCCGATCGATGGGACGCGTTCCGCGATCGGTTCTTGGCGCTGGCCGCGGAAGCCGTCCCGGCTGATCCGCGGGTGAGCCTCTCGCTCGACCTGGTGGTCGACGCGGAGGCCGTCGACTACGCGCTCCTGCGCGATCTGGCCCGGTTGGCGCCATTCGGGCCCGGTCACCCCGACCCGCTCCTGGCGATCACCGGCCTGACTGCCACCCGGGTTCGGCCGGCCACCGGTGGACACACCCAGTTCACGTTGCGCCGGAGGCTCGATGTCCTCGACGGAATCGCGTTCGGGCGGGCCGATCTCGCCGACACGGTCCAGGCCGGCAGCCAGATCGACATCGTTGCCCGACTGTCGAGCCGCCGCTTCGGCGGGTTCGAGTCGCTGCAGCTGGACATCCGCGATGCTGCGGGCGTCGGCCACATCGCGGGTCTGACGGCCGAACAGGCAGCCCGTCCGCTCGTCGCCGTCGGGCCGGGCCCGGGCGCCGTGGTGGCCGCCAGATGACACGGCGGGCGCGATCGTCCCGCCGAGGCCGGCCGGCGTTCCTGGCGATTCTCCTCGATGCCGGGTTCCTGTCCGCCGTGGGGTTGGCGATCCTGGCCGTGGGGACGCTGAGCCTGCTCGGTGGCGCCCTGCCGTTCGGTGCCGGGGGCGGTGGTGGCGACAACGGCGGACCCGCGCGCACGCCCGCACCGTCGAACGTGGTGGTCGTGGACCCTCGCACCAAGGTCCCGGGCAGCATCGCCTATGTCAAGAGCGGCAACATCTGGATCCAGTCGGGCGCGTCGGCGCGGCAGCTCACGAACGGCGGCAAGGACGCGACGCCGTCGTGGTCACCGGATGGTGAGTGGATCTACTTCATCCGCACCGTGGAAGAGGACGCACGCTACCCGTGGCAGGGCGAGTCGTCCCGCTACCTGTTGACGTACCCGCTGCTGATGCGCGTGGGCCTTGCCAGCGCGGCGGTGCCGGAGGAACTGGCGAGCGGCCGGTTCACGACGAAGCAGGGCGCGTGGTTCTACTGGTTGCGCCAGCCGGCCGTGTCGCCCGACGGGACGACGCTGGCGATCATGTCGGACGGGCCGGATCCCACGAAGCGCAACGTCGTTCTCCAGTTCTTCGATCTCGCCACCGGTGCGCTGACGGTGTCGGAAGCCAAGGAGACCGCGCCGCTCGGGCACCAGGATCCGGCGTGGCGGCCGTCCGGCGGGCTGCTGCTCTTCGTGCGCAACGATCGCGACCGGACCCGGGGCGCCCCGTCCATTCAGCGCTACGACGTCTCGACCGGCAAGACTTCGGCGTTGACCGGGCCGGGATACGTGGCCCCTTCGTGGTCGCCCGACGAACGCTTCGTGGCCGCGACCCGGGTCACGAGCTTCGGCACCGACGTGGTGATCCTGGACGCGGCGACCGGCGTTGAACTCCTCCGACTGACCTCCGACGAGCGCTCGTTCGCGCCGGCGTGGTCGCCGGCCGGCGACGCGATCGCCTACTTCCACGTCGCCCACGGGATCGTCGACCTGCGGATGGTGCCGCTGGTCGGCGCGGGCCCCGACTGGACGGCCGGCGACGCGCTCAACCTGACGGAGGTGTCGGGGCTGGACGCGGCATCGCGCCCGTCCTGGTTCATCCCGGCCGATGAGCTGCCGGCGCCGACGCCGAGCCCGACCCCGCTGGCCACGCCGGCCCCGGCCGGTTCGGACGCGGTGCCGGTCAGCCCGGTCCCGTGAAGAGCCGGGGTGCGGTGCGGAGCCCGGGCCCGTGAGCAGCGCGGTCTCGTGACCCGCCCGTACCTCGACCGTCTGGCCGAGCGAACCGCGGCGGTCGGCTCGACGCTCTGCCTGGGCCTGGATCCCGACCCCGGGGCGCTGCCCGACGGATTCGAGCCGGACCTGACGGGCATCGAGCACTTCGTCGGGCTCGTTCTCGAGGCCGCGCTGCCGTATGCGGCGGCCGTCAAGCCCAACCTGGCCTTCTTCGAGGCGTTCGGCTCGGCGGGGCTTGCCGTGCTGGAGCGGATCCGGGCGCGAATTCCAGCCGACGTCCCGGTCCTCCTCGACGGCAAGCGCGGTGACATCGGCTCGACCGCCGCGCGCCAGGCGGTCGCGCTCTTCGACGCGCTGGGCGCCGATGCGGTGACCGTCAACCCGTATCTCGGATCGGAGGCCATCGAGCCGCTGCTCGAGCGACTCGACCGGTTCGCCTACGTTCTCTGCCGCACCAGCAACCCGGGGGCGTCTGAACTCCAGGACCTGTTGGTCGCGGCCAACGAGGGGGCAGGCGTGCCCGCGGAACCTGTCCATGCGAGGGTCGCGCGGCTCGCGACGCGGTGGGGGCCGGGTGGCACGGTCGGCCTGGTGGTCGGCGCGACCGCGCCCGACGAGCTGCGGGCCATCCGCCGGGTGGCTCCCGGGCTCGCGTTCCTGGTTCCCGGCATCGGCGCTCAGGGCGGCGACGTTGCGGCCGTCCTGGTCGATGGCCCGGCGTCCGATCCGCCGGCAGGCGGCCGGCCCGGAGGCGGCCTGCTCGTCAACGTCTCACGGGGGATCGCCGGCCTGGCCGCCGGACCCGGTCCCGGCGGCGCGAGGTCGGGTCTGCCCGAACGCGTGGACGCTGCCGCCCGAGCCTGGTCGACCAGGCTCGCTGTGCTAACCTAACCGCCGTCCAGCCAATCGCGGAGTCTCGAATGCCCCAGATCGGCCCGCTCGAACTCGTCATCATCCTGGTCCTTGCGTTGATCATCCTCGGACCCGGGCGCCTGCCCGATGTCGGGTCGGCCCTGGGCAAGAGCATCCGCGAGTTCCGCAAGGCGTCCTCGGACATCCAGGAAGCGACGAGGATCGACACGAGTCCGCTCCCAGCGAAGGCTACTGCCGTCCAGGACGCGCCCCCGCCGGCAGTTCAGACCGCCCCGGAGGCACCGGCCGTTCCGGAGGCTGCGGCGCCTGCCGGCGACGCGAGCGGAGCCACGAACCCGGACGACGCGTCCACGCCGACGGCCTGACCCCGATCCCGGCACGCCATGGCCGCTGACGAGCCCGGCCCGGGATCTTCGATTGTCCCGGGACCCGCGAGCACCCCGGGACCCCCGAGCGCCCCGGGCGGCGAGATTGCCGTCATGTCCCTGATCGATCACCTCGATGAGCTGCGTCGGCGCGTCGTCCGCGCCCTGATCGCCGTCGCCATCGGGTCGGTTGTCGGGTTCACCCTCGCGACCCGGATCATCGACATCCTCATCGCGCCGCTGCCGACGGGCAAGGTCCAGGTCCTCGCCCCGGGTGACGCGTTCTTCATCAACGTCAAGATCGCCGTGATCTTCGGGGTCATCGTGGCCATGCCGGTGATCCTCTACCAGGGGTGGCGGTTCATCGCGCCGGGCCTGACCGAGCGCGAGCGCCGCGGTGTCGCTCCGTGGGTGATCCTGTCCCTGGTCTTCTTCGCGATCGGCGTCGGGATCGCCTACTTCGTCCTCCCCTTCGCCACGGCCTTCCTCCTGAGCTTCACCTCGCCTGCTCTCGTGGCGAATCTCGCCGCCGGACCGTATTTCGACTTCGTCACGACGATGTTCCTGGCCTTCGGCGTCGTGATGGAGTTTCCGATCCTGCTGTACGGGCTGGCGCGCGTGGGAATCATCGGCTCGGCGCGGCTCCGGGCGTCGCGGCGCTACGCCCTCCTCGGCATCGCCGTCTTCGCCGCGGTCGCGACGCCGGGCGGCGATCTCGTGTCGCCCGCCGTGCTGGGAATCACGATGTACCTTCTCTACGAGCTGACCATCCTGCTCATCAGGCGGAGCGGTCGCTGAACCGGCGCGGAGAGGAACGTTCGATGGCCAACGAAGGATCAGACGAGTCCACGCACGTCGTGATCCTGAGCGGGCTCTCTGGCGGCGGCAAGACGGCCGCGGCCAAGCTCTTCGAGGATCTCGGCTACCTGGTCGTCGACAACCTTCCCGGTGAACTCCTGCCCGATCTGGCCGAGCTCGTATCGACGGATCCCGACCGGTTCGCCAAGGTTGCGATCGTCATCGACGTCCGCGCCGGCGACCCGCGCATCGCCCTCGCCGCCGTCCGGGGCTCGCTCGAGGGCCGCGGGATTCGGCCCCAGCTGTTCTTCCTGGAGGCCCGCGACGAGGCGCTCATCCGGCGGTTCTCGGAGACCCGCCACCGCCACCCGCTGGAAAGTGAGCGGGGGATCGCCAGCTCCATCATCGAAGAGCGACGTCTGCTCGATCCCATCCGGGCCGAGGCGGATGTGGTCCTCGACACATCGGACTTCTCGCTTCGCGAGCTGCGCGAGCGACTCTTTGCCAGGCTCGGCGAGATGGCGCCGCCCGACGGCATCAGCATTCAGCTCGTGAGCTTCGGCTTCAAGTTCGGGGTGCCGCTGGAGGCGGACCTCGTCTTCGACGTGCGGTTCATCACGAACCCGTACTACGTCGAGGAGCTCCGACCGCTGACGGGGCTGACGGCCGAGGTCCGTGACTACGTTCTCGGACAACCCGTGGCCGGCCGCTTCCTCGACTGGCTGCGCGAGTTCCTGGCCTTTGCCGTTCCGGCCTACATCGGCGAGGGCAAGTCGCGCCTCACGATCGCCCTGGGCTGCACCGGGGGCCAGCATCGCTCGATCGTGCTGGCCGAGGAGCTTGCCGAGTGGCTGCGCAGGCAGGAGCTCGGGCCGGTGGCCGTCTTCCATCGCGAGCTGGATCGGCAGCGGACGGTGCAGTGAGGCTCAGCCGCTGGCTGGCGATCGGGATCGGCGTCAAGCGCTGGATGCTCGTGCTGTTCGCCGGGTTGGTCCTGCTGGCGGTCGCGGCGGCGCACGTCATTCGCCAGGCAACCCGGGACGTGGAGCCGACGGGGCTCGGCGGCGCGCTGCTCGACCTGGTCACCCTCCAGCCCCTTCCGTATGCGCTCCGCGGCCTCGTCGTCGGGAGCTTCGGGCTCGCGCTCGTGATCATGGGTGCGGCGCGCGTCGTCCGGGCCGTCACGGAGCCGCTGCGCGAACCGGAGGCCGATCAACCGCTCGTGGAGCTGATCTACCAGAAGCGGTTCCTCGCCCGCGGCCCACGGATCGTGGCCATCGGCGGCGGGACCGGGCTCTCGGCGCTGCTCCGTGGGCTCAAGGAGCACACGTCCAACCTGACGGCGGTGGTCACCGTGGCCGACGACGGGGGATCGTCCGGCGTCCTGCGCCACGCCTTCGGGATTCCCGCCGTCGGGGACCTGCGCAACTGCATCGCCGCGCTGGCCGACAGCGAACCGATCATGGCCGAGCTGCTCCAGTACCGGTTCCCGGCCGGAGACGAGACTCCCGCGTCCGGCGGTGAGCCGGGATTGGCCGGCCATCCCGTCGGCAATCTGCTGCTTGCCGCGCTGACGGCCGTCCGGGGCGGGGACTTCGAGGAGGGCGTGCGCCAGATGAACCGCGTCCTCGCGGTTCGTGGCCAGGTCGTGCCGGTTTCGCCGACCCCGATCGTGCTGCACGCCCACCTCCGTGACGGGCGAGACCTGATCGGCCAGAGCGTGATCATGCGCGCGGAGGGGATCGAGCGGGTCTGGATCGAGCCCGCGGACGTCCGACCGAGCGATCAGGTCATCGAGGCGATCGCCGCGGCCGACCTCATCGTGATCGGTCCGGGCAGCCTGTTCACCAGCCTCCTTCCCAGCCTGCTCGTCCCCGGGCTCGCGGAGGCGATCGCGTCCGCGAGCGGACAGCGCGTCTACGTGTGCAATGTCGCGACGCAGGTCGGCGAGACGGCCGAGTTCGACCTCGCCGATCACGTGGAGGCTCTCATCGGCCACACGACGGCGGGGCTGGTCGACATCGTCCTGGCCAACAGCGAATTTGCCGCGCGGATCCCCGCTGGATGGCCGGCCCACCCGGTCCGCCTGCGCTGGCCGCCGGCCGTCGACCGCGCCCCGCGCCTGGTGCTCGACGATGTCGTCGACCCCGAGAACGCGCATCGGCACGATCCCACCCGGCTGGCGGCCGCGCTGATTGCCCTTGCGGAGCGCGAGGTCGCCGGCCGCCGGCGATCCGGCGTGGCCAGGACGGCCTGAGACCGGGCCGGCCCCTGTGACGGGCACCGAACGCGACCTGGCGGCGGCCCTTCGCCACGAGCTGGCGGCGATCGACCCGGCGCGGCCGTGTGATCGCGCCGCCGAGGCCGCCGGACTCGGCTCGAGGCTCTCGACGCGGGACGCGGCCGTCGCCCGTCTTGCCGTGCGGCTGGGCCACGGCACGGACGCGCGGCGCCTCCTGCGGGCGCGCGGCAGGCCGAAGACGGTCCGCGCCGAGTCCGAGCGCGAGGCCGGGGTCGGCGTCCCGGCGGCATTCGCGGCCCCGTTCGATTGGGACGGCTCGCGCGACCACTGTCGGATCGCCTACCTGCGCGGCCTGTTCCTTGCCGCGGGTTCCCTGAGCCTCGCGGGCGGCCGGACCCATCTCGAGTTCGTCGTGCCGGCGACCGCTGCCCCGATCCTGGCCGATCGCCTCGCCGCCATGGAGCTGCCGGCGTCGTGGCGGATTCGCCGTGGCCGCGGCGTCGTGACCTGGAAGAGTGCCGAGCTCGTCGTGACGTTCCTGCGACGGGCCGGGGCTGGGCCGATGCTCCTCGAACTCGAGGCTCGGCAGGTCTCGAGGGCCATGCGCGGCGACCTCAATCGGGTGCTCAACGCGGAATCGGCCAATCTCCAGCGAATCGTGGCGGCCGCCGGCCGTCAGCTGGCCGCGATCGACCTGCTCGATGGCGATGGCCGCCTGGCCGAGCAGCTTCACGTGGTGCGGGTGGTCGCCGAGGGCCGACGACTGACGCCCGAGGCGACCCTCTCCGAGCTTGCCGAGCGTCTCGACCTCCACCGGTCGGCCGTCCAGCGCGCACTCGACCGGATCGAGCGGCTCGCCCTGCATCCCGACGATGAACGCCCGCGGGCCGCGCGGCGCTCGAGGCCGTCTCTGGCATGATTCGGTGATGCGACCCGTCGTCATCGCCGCCAACTGGAAGATGCACACGACACCGGCCGAGGCCGGCGAGCTGGCCCGCCTGATCGCCGCACGGACCCGCGAGCCCGACGTCGTCCGGGTCATCTGCCCCCCGTTCGTGTGCCTCGCTGCCGTTCGTGACGCCCTGCTCGACGAGCCCGTCGCGATCGGCGCCCAGACCGTCCACCACGAGGCGCGCGGGGCATTCACCGGGATGATCAGCGCCGAGATGCTGGTCGGGCTCGCGAGTTGGGTGATCGTCGGTCATTCGGAGCGTCGGCGCGACGCCGGTGAGACGGACGAGATCATCGGGCGCCAGCTGGGGCGGGCACTCGATGCGGGCCTGCGCCCGATCCTGTGCGTCGGGGAGCAGCTCGACGATCGCGAGGCGGGTCGCGCCGAGACCGTGGTCGAGCGGCAGCTCCGGGGGGCCCTGACCGGCCACGATCCGGTGCGCCTCGGCGAGGCGGGGCTGGTGGTGGCCTACGAGCCGGTCTGGGCGATCGGGACCGGCCGAAGTGCGCACGGCGCCGACGCGGCCGCGATGGCGGATGCGGTCCGCGGCGCGATGGGCAACCTGGGCTGGGGCGCCGCGGCCGACGCCGTACCCGTGCTCTACGGGGGGAGCGTCACCTCGGCGAACATCGAGGAGTTCCTGGCCGAGCCGGCCATCGACGGTGCGCTCGTCGGTGGGGCCTCGCTCAAGGCGGACGAGATGGCCGGGATCGTGGGCCGCGCCGGCATTACCGCCCGCGCCCGCAGCACCGCCCGCGCCCGCACGGCCGGGTCCGGGGCGAGGTGACCGAGGCAAACCCGGTCGCGGGAGGGCGTGCCCGCCCGGTCGCGGGCGGGCACGCCCGGCCCCGGCCGATCGTCCTGCTCATTCTCGACGGCTTCGGCATCGGTCGGCGTCCCGCGGCCGACGCCATCGCGGCGGCACCCATGCCGGTCTGGCGGTCCCTCCTGGCGCGCTGGCCCCATGCCCGCCTCGGTGCGTCCGAGGGCGCGGTCGGCCTCCCGCCGGGCCAGATGGGCAACTCCGAGGTTGGCCACCTGAACCTTGGGGCCGGCCGTCCGGTGCTCCAGGACCTGCCGCGGATCGATGCCGCGATCGCCGACGGGTCGTTCGACGCGCGGCCGGCACTCGTCGATGCCTGCCGGCGGGCGGCGCGATCCGGCCGCCCGATCCACGTGGTGAGCCTCATCGGGCCGGGCGGCGTCCATGCCCACGATCGTCATCTCGTCGCATTCGCGGCGCTGGCGCGGCGGCACGGCGTGTCCGGCGTGGTCGTGCATGCCCTGCTGGACGGCCGCGACACGCCGCCGCGGTCCGCCCTCGGATTCATCGACTCGCTCGAACGGCGCCTGGCCGCCGCCCATCCTGCGGCCCGCATCGCCACGGTCGGCGGGCGGTACTACGGGATGGATCGAGACGGTCGCTGGGAGCGCACGGCGAGCGCCTACCGGGCCATCGTGCACGGGGTGGGGGAGCGCGCCGGTTCCGCGCGCGACGCCGTCTCGGCTGCCCATCTGCGCGGTGAGGACGACGAGTTCGCGACCCCCACGGTGATCGGGCCCGGCAACGACCTCATCGATCCCGGCGATGAGCTGGTGCATGCCAACTTCCGCGCAGACCGGGCACGGCAGCTCACGCACGCCCTGGTCGACGAGACGTTCGAGGCCTTCGATCGGGCTGGGCCCGACGGGCGCCCGGCCCCGGCCGCACTGCGGGTGACGACGATGACGGAATACGAGGCCGGGCTCCCGGTCGCCGTCGCGTTCCCACCGGAGCTCGTCCGATCGCTGGCGGAGGCCGTGTCCGACGTCGGCTGGCGCCAGCTCCATGTCGCCGAGACCGAGAAGTACGCCCACGTGACCTACTTCTTCAACGGTGGCCGCGAGGCGCCCTTTCCCGGCGAGGACCGCATCCTCGTCCCGAGTCCCCGGATCGCCACGTACGACCTGCAACCCGAGATGAGCGCCTCCGGCGTGGCGGACGCCATCGTCGACGCCGTCCGCGCTGATCGGCATGACCTGATCGTCGCCAACATCGCGAATCCCGACATGGTCGGCCACACCGGTGACTGGGATGCCACGCTCCAGGCGCTGGCGGCCGTCGACGTGGCGCTCGGACGGATCGCCGGAGCGCTCGATGGGCACGACGCCGCCGATCCCGCGGGGCCCGGGTCGCTGCTCCTCGTGACCGCCGACCACGGCAATGCCGACGAGCTGCGAGATGAAACGGGTGGGGCGGTCACGGCCCACTCGCTCAACCCTGTTCCGATCCTCGCCGTTGGGCCGGCCGTCGTTGGATCCCGGCTGCGCGATGGGATCCTGGCCGACGTGACCCCCACGATCCTCGAACTGGCCGGGCTCCCGCGCTGGGACGGCATGACCGGCCGCAGCCTCATCGAACCGGCGATCGCGGCCGCTGTGCTACGATCCAGCGCCGATCCCAGCGGAGGTTTCCCAGCGTGAATCCGTTCCTGTCCATCGGCCAGCTCTTCGTCAGCCTCGGCCTGGTCGTGGCCGTCCTGATGCAGGCGCGCGGCACCGGACTGTCGGGGGCCTTCGGCGGCGACTCGGCCGTGTATCGAAGCCGCCGCGGCGTGGAGCGCCGCCTGTGGCAGTTCACGATCATCCTGCTCGTGCTGTTCATCCTCTTCGCGGTCGCGGCGTACCTGCTGGCGCCCTCCGTGGCTTGAGCCGCTCGAACGCAGCGCGATGACGCGCCGCGACCGGGCCGTGATCGCGGTCCTCGTGCTCCTCATGGGCGCGCTGGCGGTGGCCATCGGGATCCAGTCCATCCCGCCGTCGGACGGTCCCGACGGGCCATCGCCCTCGACCGTGGTCGCGCGGCCGTATGTCGAAGGCGTCGTTGGGCGCGCGACGTCGGTCAGCCCGCTCTCGGCCCGGAGCGAGGTGGAGCGTGAGCTCGTGGCACTCGTCTTCAGCGGGCTGCTCAGGAACGGACCGGGCGGGACACTCGTCGGTGATCTCGCGGACCAGTGGACGTTCGAGCCCGATGGCTCGTCCGCGACATTCCGATTGCGCGACGACGCACACTGGCAGGACGGCGTGGCGGTCACCGCCGCCGATGTCGCCTTCACGGTGGCCACGCTGCGCGACCCCGAGTACACCGGACCCGGGGCGGCGTCATGGCGCGAGGTCGCCTTCGAGGTCATCGACGAGCGGACGATCCGGTTCGGCCTGAAGACGCCGCTGGGCGGCTTCCTCCAGGCGGCCACCCAACCGATCGTGCCGGCGCACCTGTTGCGCGACACTCCGCTCGCGGAGCTTGCGGACGGCGCCTTCGGCCGCAACCCGATCGGATCCGGACCGTTCCGGCTGGTCAGCCTGACCGACGCCGAGGCGGTCCTGGCGCCGGCCGGACACGCGCCGACGATCGATCCCGGCGCGGCCCTCACGGAGCCGGCGGTCCCCACCGCGCCCGCGGCGCCGACGGCGCCCGAGGTGCTTGAGCCATCCCCGACGGCCCTGAACTTCGAGCCCATCCCGTACCTGGAGGGCATGACCTTCCGGTTCTTCGATACGATCGAGGAGGTGGCCGCGGCCTACGAGGCCGGCGACCTCGACGTGGCCTCCGGCCTGAGCCTCGAGGACGCGGCGCGCCTCGGTGCCGCGCCCGACAGCCGCGTCCTGCGCTACCCCACGACGACCCTGACCGCGGTCGTCCTGAACCTGCGCCCCGATCGGCCGCTCTTTCGTGCGATGGAGGTCCGGCGGGCGCTGCTCGCGGCGATCGATCGCGCCGCGATCGTCGCCGGCCCGTTCCACGGCTTTGGGAGCGTCGCCGATTCGCCGATCCCGCCGACGTCGTGGGCCTTCGATGCCGCGTCGTCGCCGTCAATCGCGTTCGATTCATCCACCGCGGTGAGCGAGCTGCTCAAGGCCGGATGGACGAAGGTCGAGGGGCAGCTCCGGCCGCCCGCTGCCGTCGACGCATTCAGCCTCGAACTGATCTACCCGGAGTCGGCCTCGGGTTTCGCGGGGTCCGTGGCGGATGCGATCGCCGCGGGCTGGTCGACAGTCGGGGTGACCACGGCGGCCGTTCCATTGCCGGCCGCCGACTTCTCCGGAGCGCGGTTGCGTGAGGGCGATTTCGATGCCGCCGTGCTGTCGATCAGCATCGGTCTCGATCCGGACCTGTATCCGCTCCTCGCCTCCACCCAGGCGGTGCACGGCGGGTCGAACGTGAGCGGCGTCCAGGATCGAGTCCTCGACGGGCTGCTCGAGGCCGCCCGGCGGCCCGGCACGGACGACGAGCGGCTGGCGGCCTACAAGGCCCTCCAGGTGCACCTTGCCGAGCGCCAGTACCTCCTCCCCGTGGCCTTCCGCGAGCTGGTCGTCGTGGCCCGCGACACGCTCAGCGGACCCCAAATCAGGACCCTCGGGGACCCCGGGGACCGATTCTGGGATGTGCTAACATGGCGCCTCGCTTACGACCCGTGAGCTTCGGCGACCGATGCATCGGGATCCGAGCCGAGGTGGCGAAATTGGCAGACGCGCTAGCTTCAGGAGCTAGTGCCCGCAAGGGCGTATGGGTTCAAGTCCCTTCCTCGGTACCACCACCTCTCCCTCCCGGATCCACGCACACGGCGACACCTGCCCAGGTGGCGGAATTGGTATACGCGTACGTTTGAGGGGCGTATGAGGCAACTCATCCGGGTTCAAGTCCCGGCCTGGGCACCACTCCTCCCGATCCTGGCCGGCATCGGGTGACGGCCTGCCGCGCATCGGCTGTACGCTTCCGGCCGGGCGGTTAGCTCAGTTGGTCAGAGCGCCTCGTTTACACCGAGGAAGTCACTGGTTCGAGTCCAGTACCGCCCACCACCCCGAGCGCGTTCACAGGAGCGCCGACAGCTGCCCTGCAGCCGGGCTGGTAGACTCGACGGGACCCTCGGGGAATCCCGAGCGGCATGTCTGAGGGGTCCTGATGCCCGAGTTGCTCATCGTCGTTGTCGTGATCGTCGTGATCGCGATCTTTGTCATTGGCATCTACAACGGCCTGATCGGCCGCCGGAACCGGGTCGACGAGGCGCTGGCCCAGATCGAGGTCCAGCTCAAGCGCCGCCACGACCTCATTCCCAACCTGGTGAATGCGGTCAAGGGCTACATGCAGTTCGAGCAGAAGGTCCTGACCGACGTCACGAATGCGCGGGCGGCCGCCGTGTCGGCCGGCGCCCAGGGCGTCGCCCAGCAGGCCGCGGCCGAGAACATGCTGAGCTCCACGCTGCGCTCGCTGTTCGCCGTCGTCGAGAACTATCCCGAGCTGAAGGCCAACCAGAACGTCCTGGAGCTCCAGGAGCAGCTGACGACGACCGAGAACCAGATCTCGTTCAGCCGCCAGCACTACAACGCGACCGTCCTCGACTACAACACCGCCATCCAGACGTTCCCCAACCTGGTGCTGGCCGGACCGTTCGGCTTCTCCAAGCGCGACTTCTTCGACGCCGAGCCCGAGGCGGCCAACGTCCCCAACGTCGACCTCAGCCTCGGCTGATCGGCTGACGGCGGGTCGCCGCCACCATCGAGATGTCCGTCTCCTCGTTCCACCAGCAGACCGCCGCCAACCGGCGCAATTCCGTGCTGCTGGCGGTCGTGGTCACGCTCCTGCTCGGCGCCCTCGGCTACACGATCGGGTTCGGCACGACGGGCGTGCCCGCGGGCGGGATCGCGACGACCCTGGGGGCGCTCGGCCTCGGCGGCGTCCTGTCGCTCGGCTCGTACTTCGCCGGTGACAGGCTGGTGCTGGCGGCCTCGGGGGCGAAGCCGGTCGATGAGGGATCCGCCCCGCAGCTGATGAACGTCGTGCGCGAGCTGGCCCTGGCGGCCAACATCCCGATGCCCAGGGTGCACGTCATCGACGACTCGGCGCCCAACGCGTTTGCCACGGGGCGCGACCCGCAGCACGCCTCGATCGCCATCACGACCGGCCTGCTGCAGAAGCTCGATCGCGAGGAGCTCCAGGGCGTCATCGGCCACGAGCTGTCCCACGTCCGGAACCTCGACATCCGCTTCGCGCTGCTCGTCGGCGTGCTCGTCGGCTCCATCGCGCTGCTCGCCGACTTCTTCCTGCGCTTCACGTTCTGGGGCGGGGGCCGACGCTCCTCGAATGAGCGCAGCAGCGGGGGCGGCGGACTCCAGGCGATCGTCTTCGTCCTCGCCATCGTCCTCTCCATCCTGGCACCCATCGCCGGGCGCCTGGTCCAGCTCGCCGTCAGCCGCCAGCGCGAGTACCTGGCCGACGCGAGCTCGGTCGAACTGACGCGCAACCCGTACGGGCTGGAGCGGGCCCTGGCCAAGATCGGAACCGACACCGAGGTCCTCGAGGTCGCCAACCGCGCCACCCAGCACCTGTACTTCACCAACCCGATCAAGAAGTTCGAGAGCCGCGCCAACGGGCTGACGTCGACCCATCCGCCGATCGTCGACCGCGTGAACCGCCTGCGCGAACTCACCGGCGAACCGCCGCTTGGGCGGGACGAGCTGGCGGCTCTCGCGGGCCTCACCTGACCGGCGCACGAGCCGGTTACCCGCTACTTGGGCGGGCAGGTACCCGCTACTCCGGCGCCCGGTACCCGCTACTCGGGCGGTCGGTACGCGGCCGGTACGCGGCCGGTACTCGGCATGCTTGTGTTACGACGCAGAAACCCGGCTCGGAGCCGGCTCCAGCGCCGTCGGTACTCGGCATGCTTGTGTTACGACGCAGAAACCAGGCTCTGAGCCGGCTCCAGCGCGGTCGCACACGCATACCGCGTACGGCGGCCACGAATCGGGCCCAAACGCTCCGCATCACTCGTATGGCGCGTATCGGTCAGGGCTCCGGCTCGTTTGTGAGCCCGATCGGGTGCATGGTATCCTCGGGCTCGCCGACGGGCGACCAAAGCCTGGCTGGCCATCGGGCCGAGATAGCTCAGTTGGTAGAGCACGCGACTGAAAATCGCGGTGTCGCCAGTTCGATCCTGGCTCTCGGCACCATCCGCCGAAAACGGGTGGTCGAAGCAATCACGAGCGGAAGTGGCTCAGTTGGTAGAGCATCACCTTGCCAAGGTGAGGGTCGCGGGTTCGAGTCCCGTCTTCCGCTCCATTTTCCTGCCCGGGGCCTGCCCCGTGGCTGCGCGAGGACATCACCGCTGCCCCTTCGTCCAGTGGTAGGACAGCGGACTTTGAATCCGCGAACCGAGGTTCGAATCCTCGAGGGGCAGCCAGACCGAATTGACGCCGGCCGGAGGCCGGACCGCCCGCCGGCACGATGCCGGCGGCGCCACGGGCGACGTGGTGAAGTGGCTTAACACGGAGGTCTGCAAAACCTCTATTCACCGGTTCGAATCCGGTCGTCGCCTCCACACTTTGATCACGCGGGTTAGTCGGCTAGACAACGCCGATCCGGCCGCTACTGCGGGACGCCCAAGTTCCAGGACCCGTCCGCAGTGATCTCGAGAAACACGGTTCCATCGCTCAACAAGACCTCGCCCGAATAGTTTCCGATCTCATTTACAAGGAGGTCGGCTCCCGCCGACACGGAGTAGCTCCACACCGCGAAGTTGCTGGCGCCCTTGTGGGTGACGTTCATGGTCACAAACCCATTGGTCGACGGTTGAAGCAGGACGACGTCATCGCCCTTTCCGGCGAGCGCCGTCGAGATGTCCCATGCCAAGGCGGCACTGATCGGCTTGACCGAGATTGACCAGGATCCGTTGGAGGTGACCTCGAATGCCACCGACAGCTCATCGAGGTCGAGCAGAACGGTCCCGTGGTAGTTGCCGATCACGTTGACGAGAAGTTTTTGTTTCGAGCCATCTGCCGCGAGCGACCAGACGGCGAAGTTGGACGTTCCTTTGTTGGTGATCGTGGCTATTGCTGCAGCGCCCTCGGGAATCTCGAACTTGGGAATCTTGTCGCCCGCACCCGAGAGCTCTATCGGCGCAAACTGGGGCGTGGGAACCGGTTCGGGCGTGGGCTCGGGCGTTGGCTTGAGAGTTGGCGCAGGCGATGAAGGTACCGAGGTCCGGTTCGGACGTAGTGACGGCGTTTGCGTGGCTGCGCCAGTCCCCGGCGGGGCTGGATCATTCGTCAGCGAACCGACTGCGGCTAGGATCAGAATCCCGATCCCACCGTAGAGCAGCCACTTTCGACGTGAGGACTTCTTGGGCGTCGCCGGAGGACCACCACGGGCCAGAAACGGCGGGGCCGCCGACACCTCTAGCGGCGCAACGGGCCATGAAGGGGCAGGGGAAGTGGGCTGTGAGGGAGGTCCGGCTGGCCACATAGGGGCACCTGGACTCGGCGCTGACGGAGGTGCAGCCGGCGTTGCCGTTTGGTCGAAGTCATTCCCGCATTTGGCGCAGAATCTGAACGCGCCAGCCCGTTTGGTCCCACAAACCGGACAAAATGACTGCTGATCGGTCACCTGAGCATCCCCCATCCCTCGGCTGGCGCCATAGTGCATCAGCTGTCAATGGCCGGTGTCGCGGGCAAGCCGGGTCGAGCCTGCGAGCATCGGCGCCGCGAACATCGAACAGGGACATTCGAACATCAACGATCAGCTGTCCGACGTTCGGTCGGGGGTTGGTTGCGTGTCCCTAGAGTTGTGGGCGATGGGCACCGGTCGAGACATCAAGGTCGGAGTGTCGGACGGTCAGCTGTTCTCGCAGGCTTGGAAGATCGCGCCGACAGCGCGGCGCGCCGAGCTGGTTCTGAGCGGGAGCCGCACCGGACACTTCATGCATCTCACGATGCACGGGGATCCCGGGCATTGGCACACGAAGGTCGGACGTCGCGGCGAAGAGGTAGAGCGTCCGTGGGTTCCGCCGGTGGAGCGCGTCGCCGGCGTCAGGCGTCTGGTCCAATTGCTGCTGCCTTTAGAGGCGGTCCGCTATCCACGGCCGCGGGGCTTCAACCAGGTACGATGGTGCGATCCACCTTCGGATCAGGCGTGGCTCGAGTTCACCATCCTGCATTGCCGCCTCGGTATTCCTCGAATCCGTTCCGCCGAGGTGATGGGCGGAACGCATCTTGTCGACGGCACGGATGTCGTGGTCATTGCGCGACTCCGCCCTGCTGAGGACGGTTCGTTTAGCATCGCCATCAAGGATCCCGGGGCGCTCAAAGCCCGCGTCGAAGCCGGGTCGGTTGGCGCACTGCTCTCAGGAACCAATGATGTCGACGGCTGCCTCTGGTTCCTCCACCTGTACAACACTCCGCGTGACCGGGCGGGCGGTGTCTACATCTAGTCGGCGGGTCGGCCGGGTATGCTCCGTGCTGTGAACACGGACGTTCTCTACTACGGCGACAACCTGGAGATCCTGCGGAAGTACGTCCCGGACGCGTCGGTCGATCTCGTCTACCTGGATCCGCCGTTCAACTCGAACCGGGACTACAACGTCATCTTCAAGGACGAGTCGGGCCGCAAGAGCGACGCCCAGCTCCTGGCGTTCGAGGACACCTGGCACTGGGGTCCGGACGCCGAGGCCCAGTACGCCTACCTGACGAACACGGCCCAGAACGGCGGGCGCGTCCCATCGACGGTCAGCACGATCGTGGCCGCTCTCCGCTCGGGCATCGGCGAGAACCAGATGATGGCCTACCTGGTCGAGATGGCCGTCCGCCTCGTCGAGCTCCGCCGGGTTCTCAAGCCGACCGGCTCGCTGTACCTCCATTGCGACCCGACGGCGAGCCACTACTTGAAGCTGTTGCTGGATGGAGTGTTCGGACCGAAGAATTTCGTCAACGAGATCACCTGGAAGCGCAGCTCAGCACATTCCGACACGACGCAGGGCGCCACTCATTTCGGTCGGACGCACGATGTCTTGCTCTTCTATGGGAAGTCGCAGAACCGGACGTGGACAACCACGTTTGTGCCGTACTCGGACGACTACGTCGAGAGTCACTACAGCAACATCGAGCCGATCACGGGCCGCCGGTTTCGAAAAGGGGACCTGACGGCGGCGAAGCCGGGTGGCGACACCCTCTATGAGTGGACGAGCCCGAATGGGCGAGTCGTCCGCCCGTACAAGGGCCGGTATTGGGCTTACAGCAAGGCCAACATGGAGGAGTTCGAACGTCAGGGACGGCTTCTCTACACCAAGAGTGGGATGCCCGAGTACAAGCGGTACATCGACGACCAACCTGGGCAGGTCGTTCAGGATTCCTGGGATGACATTCCGCCTGTGAACTCTCAGGCGAAGGAGCGGCTCGGGTGGGCAACTCAGAAACCCCTCGCCCTCCTCGAGCGGATCATCTCGGCCTCATCGAACCCCGGCGACATCGTGCTCGACCCGTTCTGCGGGTGCGGCACCGCGCTCGTCGCGGCGCAAAAGCTCGGGCGGCGCTGGATCGGGATCGACATCACGTACCTGTCGATCGCGGTCATGAAGGCCCGGCTCAAGGACAGCTTCGGGCTGCCGGACGTCGAGGTCATCGGCCAGCCGACCGAGGTGGACGGCGCGCGCCAGCTCCTCAAGGGCGCAGGGCTCGAGGGCCAGTACCAGTTCCAGTGGTGGGCGCTCGATCTCATCGGCGCGCAGCCCCAGGGCGGGACCCAGAAGAAGGGCGCCGACAAGGGCATCGATGGCGTCATCAGCTTCTCGACCGGGCCGCGCGGCGAGGTCGGTCGGGCGCTCGTCAGCGTCAAGAGCGGCGGCGTGAACTCGAGCATGATCCGCGACCTCAAGGGTGTCCTCGAACGCGAGAAGGCCGAGATCGGCCTGTTCGTCACCCTCGACGAGCCGTCAGCCCCGATGCGCCAGGAGGCCGCGACCGCCGGGGTCTACCACTCCGAGCTGTCCGGTCGCGACTACCAGCGAATCCAGATCCTCACGATCGCCGAGCTCCTCGAGGAGCATCGCCGGCCCGATCTCCCGCTCCTCGTCCTGCCGACCTGGCAGCGCGCCGAGCGGGTGGAGAGGAAGGTGGCGGAGCAGGCGGCGCTGTTCGGGGAGTAGGGGAGGCCCTCACTCACTTGCGTGGTCGAGCAGCATCTCGACCGCGGCGCGCAGCCCGGGGAGATCTTCGGTGACCGCATTCCAGACGATGTCGAGGTCCACCCCGAAATAGCCGTGGACCAGGTGGTCACGCATTCCCGAAACGTTGCGCCATGCGACAGTGGGTGCACGCCCCGTCGTCTCGGACGACAGGGCTTTCGCCGCCTCGCCGATGATCTCGAGGTTGCGCATGACGGCGTCCTGTACCAGCTCGTCCGCCATGAATTGACCGCGTCCTCCGGCTGTGTATCTGACCACCCGCTCGATCGCGTCGAGGATGTGGCGGAGCCGAGCTGAGTCGTCCATGGCGATCAGAGGGGCCGGGCGTCGGCGAGGATCGCGTCTCGGATGTAGCGACTCAGTCCACGTTCGGTTACGACATCGACCGAAATTCCGAGGAGATCCGCCACGTCCTGCTGGAATCCGACCAAGTCGAGCAAGGTGCGGCCCGGCTTCATTTGAACGAGGAGATCCAGATCGCTGCTCGGGCCGGGATTCCCTCGCGCGTAGGAGCCGAACACGCGCACGTTCAAGGCGCCGTGCCGCGCCCCCAATTGCCGGATCTCTCTTGCGTGCTGGTCCAGTTGCTGAACTGTCATGGGTCCTCCGCCAGGGCACCGGCTCCACTTCGCGGACTGATCCTAACGCCTCAACGGTCCGTGGGCCTCTTGGCCGAACCGCGAGAAGGCCGAGATCGGCCTGTTCGTCACCCTCGACGAGCCGTCTGCCCCGATGCGCCAGGAGGCGGCGACCGCCGGGGTCTACCACTCCGAGCTGTCCGGTCGCGACTACCAGCGAATCCAGATCCTCACGATCGCCGAGCTCCTCGAGGAGCATCGCCGGCCCGATCTCCCGCTCCTCGTCCTGCCGACCTGGCAGCGCGCCGAGCGAGTCGAGAAGAAGGCCGCGGAGCAAGGGGCGCTGTTCGGGGAGTGAGTCTGGCGACGACGTGACAGGGGAGACGCGCTCAAGGAACGCGCGCGCAAGTCCTGAGGTTGGGCTCGTCGAAGATGATTGGAGCCGGCGCAGAGCCCAACTCCCGGCCAAATTGAAGCGAGCATGAAGAGGCTCCTTGTACGCTGATGTTCGTTGTCGAGACGGCGAACCTACTGGGAGAGATTGACTATTGACGAACCTGCGGCCGGCGCGATCGTGGTGCGCGGCGGTCGGATGGCGGCCGGTCATCTTCTCGCCCGAGCCCGCAAGGACCGGGCGAGGCTGGACGTCTACGCCGTCTCGGCCTTCGCGGGCTGGACCCCAGAGACCACCATCGAGGAGATCGTCGCATCCGGGAACATCCCACACGAGATGATCCAAACGTCAAGAGCACAACGGATCCGGGACGCCGGATTCACGATCGGTTGGAGTTTCGGCCGACCGCACTGCACAATAGACCTCGGGGAAGACCCAACGGAGGAAACGGCGGCCCGACTGGTCGAGGCCTTCGATCCACCGGTCCCGAATCCGGGCCTGAGAGGCAGACGATGACCACAAGAATCGAAGTTGACTTCAACAGCCGCGACGCGGGCGGAGCACTTCCTGCGCTCATCGCCGACGCCGACGGTTCGATCCGAGTGGGCGACATCGTGGAGTCCTATGACCTTGAGGGCTATCGATGCCCGGCCATCGTCGCCCGAGTCTCTGAGGGAATCGTGGCGCTGGATCCGCTGTGGCGTGCCTTCGCGGCCCCAAACGAGCCAAGAATCGTATTGACGCGCCCCGTCGAGGCAATGTGGGCCGGTTGGACGAATCGCCTCACAGTCACGTTCTCGCGCGCGACGGTGATCGTGCCCCCAAACCGACCGCGAACGAGTTCGCGTGAGCAGGTTCCGGCGTGAAGCTCTCGTTCTTGCTATGCGACTCCGCCCAGGCGTCCGAGGGCAAGTTGTACATCCTCGGCGCCGGCTGGAACTTCACCGGACCGCAGGTCACGCCGATGGCTCTGGCATTGCTCGTAGAGGTTCCCTGGAACGAGGCTAACCTCCAACATCAGGTGGTCATTGAGCTCCATGACGAGGACGGGCAGCCGGCCCGCATCGGACCTGAGGCGCAGCCGCTGAGAATCGAGACGCAACTCGAGGTAGGACGCCCGCCCGGCCATCCCCACGGCACGCCTCTCAACGTGCCACTTGCGATCAACCTCGGCCCGCTGCCTCTCACCCCTGGCGGCAGATACGTCTGGGTCGTTTCGATCGATGGTGAGACCGACGACCATTGGCGGGCCTCTTTCAACGTCCGGCCAGGCGCACCGGCCTGACGCCCAAACCTTTCTACGGCAGCAACGCCAGCAGTTCACGTGACACCCGGCGATCCACGAGAGGCACGCATGACGCTCCGGTAGGCAATTTGGCAGCCGGGGTGTCTCTCTGTCCGTCCTGCAGTGACGTTACGGTCGAACGAAGACCGCTCCCGTCATGCCCGAGGCCGCGTGACCGGGCAGCGTGCAGATGAACGTGTACGTGCCGGCCTCATCGAACCTGAGGGTGATCGTCCCCGACTCGCCCGGGCCCAGGTTGGTCTCGATGCCCTGGAGGTTGGGCATCGACACCGACGGGAACGCCAGGTCATGGCGCACGTTGCCCACGTTCGACAGGCGCACCGTGATCGGGACGCCCACCTTGGCATAGATCTGGCTCGGCGCGAAGCGCATCTCGTACATGGAGATCTCGGCGGCCCCCGACCGACCACCCACGGTCCCACCCACCCCGATGGCGATCAACACCACGACGACCAGCGCAATCCCGATCAGAACGATGAGGGGCTTCATCTTTCCGGTCCTCCCAGGTCTAGCTGAGCAGGCTCGCAGCCGGTGTGGGGAGCTCAGCCGCGAGTGGACCTATGAAGCGCGCTTGGAACGCTAAGTGCGCGTCCAGCCACAAGTATACCCCCCGGCGCGTGCACGGGACGGCTCGTGGACGGCTCGGCGGTGACGGTCGGCAACGCAGCGCGTCGTACTGTCCGACACGTTGACCCACGAAGGTCGCACGTTGGTGATGGAAGGGGAGGCGATGAGATGCGTCGACGTCATCTGCGGATCGCGCTGATCACATTGGGTATGGCCGCGCTGAGCGCCTGTGGGGTGGGCGCGCCGGGCGCCTCGCTGCCGAGCTCCACGCCCGCGCCCGTTGCCACCTCATTCGAGGAGTACGCGGTCAGCTTCTGCGCCGCCTTCGATGCCATGTTCCGAGCCGTCGGCAACCCGGATACCGCCGCGGGGTCCGAGCTCAGCAAGGCCCTCGATGCTGCGGTCGCGGCCCATGACGGTGCGGCGGCCGAGCCGTTGGCGGTCGAGATCACCACCGAACTCGAGTCGGGGCGACAGCACGTCGCGCAGGCCGGCGGCTGGCGACCGGCCGTGCCGATGATGGCCCAGCTCGACCGGGTGTTCGTGGCGTTCGAGGCGATGACGTCCGCCAAGCTGGCTGCGGCGCAGGGCGAACCGGACGCGGTCGACCCGCAGGCCGCCTTCGAACAGGCCGGTGGCGTCGAGGCCTGGTTCGCCATGTTCGACCTCGGGCGCACGATCCAGGCCGAGCGTCCCGCCGAGGTGAAGCAGTGCGCCAACGTGCCGGTCTCGCCATAGGGCACGCCACGGCCTCTCCCCCCGATCGAGCCGCGGTCGGATCGCGGGGGCGCTACGATTTCCCGCGCGCCGAGGTGGCGGAATGGCAGACGCGGCCGACTTAAAATCGGCTGCCCGCAAGGGCATCAGGGTTCGAATCCCTGCCTCGGCACCATGACTGGCTCGGCCCCGCAACCGGCGGACGAGCCATCGCGCCAGTACGTCCGTGTCCGCTCCCGCGTCCGTGTCCGCTCCCGCGTCCGTGTCCGCTCCCGC